>Ga0065707_10081839_pt1 | contig 34467 bp, 49 predicted proteins | sample SwiRhicommuniRL3_FD_59094 | JGI IMG/M metagenome (GOLD analysis project Ga0065707, IMG submission 59094) | Switchgrass rhizosphere bacterial communities from Rose Lake, Michigan, USA - RL3 v2 (version 2) | ecosystem: Host-associated > Plants > Roots > Rhizosphere > Soil | place: East Lansing...
ACCCCCGCCCCCTCCACCTCCACCGCCTCCACCTCCACCTCCTCCACCGCCACCCGGAAACAGGCTCCGCGCCTCGGGTAGGAGGTTCATCCGGGCGAACGGCGCCGAGTTCATTCCCCGTGGGGTCGAGCTCATGTATGGCCAAATTGCCTCGGAGAATCCGGGCAATCTCTGCAGCACGGTCGCTGGGTGGGGCGCGAACGTCATCTCGCCGCTCTTCAAGCCTGCGCAGCGCGGCGCGACGGCGGTCAATGCCTTTCTCGCGGCTGCCAAGGCTCGAAACCTGGTCGTCGGGTTCAATGCCGACCACGCGCGAGAGGACATTCAGGATGCGACGAGGAACGAAGCGACGCGCGCCTGGCTCTGCGAGCCCGCCATCGTCGCGGCGTGCAATGTCTACGGAGATCTTTTCCTCGAGATCGAGGTGGAGCTCGGTGGCGTGACCGATGCGTCGTGGGTGACGGCAGCACAGGGCCTCGTGAATCGACTCCGAACCGCCGGCCATCTGAGCATGATCAAGCTCGGAGCCGGCTCGGGTGGGCGGGATCCGATGCACGCGATCCGGAATGCGGCAAAAGTCACCGATCCACTCGGGGCCGGCTATCTCTGCTACACGTGCCAGGCCTATTACGAGCGCGTCGTGTCTGGCTGGTCGTATCAGGGCGACGTGCTCGGGCTCTCGCCGACGGCGACGGATCCGGGGGGCGCCAAGGGAGTGGCCGACTTGCTCGCCCAAAGTAACCTGCCATGGATCGTCGGGCTCGATCGCGAAGACGACGTCGGCGTGACGGTGTACGCCGAACTCGCTCCGGAGCTGAAGCGCGTCGGCATCGGTTGGCAATGGTGGGTGCTGACGGGCGATTTCCGTTCGGCGAACAACATGGTCGATTGGGACTTGAATCCCAATCCGCCAAAGGAAACAGCGACGATCGTTTCTGCCTTGCTCAAAGCGTGATCGTCGAGGTACATTGCACGAGCGAAGACTCCGCACCCAAGTCGCCGTGTCTCGGTAGCGTCGATCGCCCGGGATTGTGCTTGTGGTGCGGAGTCCAATTCAAGCCAACCGAAAGGAAAAAACGCAAGATGGCACTCAACGCCACTCTCAGGAAGAAGCTCGACGCGGCGCTCGCGACGCACGGGCGGAACAAGATCAGCGAACAACAGGCAGAAGAAGCCGCTCTCGCGTTGATCGACGGCAAGAAGACTCCTGCGCAGCTAGCCGAGAAGCTCGGCGTGTCGACGGCGACGCTCAAGAAGCGACTCAAGAAGCTCGCCGAAGGTCCGGAGCAAGTCGCGGCGGAATAACACCCCGAGTTGGCTGTACTCGGCGCCCGCATTTGGGCAATCAAAAACCCGTCTCGCCCGACGACGTGGATAAACTTGGGCGCACTCTAAGTAGGAGGAATCGAGGAATGGACGTTTTCACCATGGAACAACGGCTTTTGAAGGTCGTTCGAGGCTTGCACCCTCATGACGTCGAGTCATTGCGCAAGGTCGTGAGAGAACATGTGATCTATGACCGTATCGGAGATCTCGCCGACGCGATCGACGACCTGCACGAGGCCGATCTCGAAAAGAAGGATGAGGAATAATGGACGTCGAGAAGGAAGTCATGGGAGGCGGGCTCTACCACGAGGTAGTGCAGACGGAAACACGTTGCTTTCCGGTAGCTCATCCTGCGGTAGTCGTTTCCCGCCGTCTCGCTCTGCTCTGTTGGGCGCTCGAACGGAGCGCTAACGGCGCCATCGGTACGTCGATCAATCTCGCCGGCACGTTCCGAGCTCTCGCCGAGCTCCGTGCTGGAGTTTCGGAGCCGGACAAAGGGGTGAAGAAATGACCACCCGCTACGGCGTCAGTATCGCTTCCTACGGCGGCTTGTCGCTCGTGCACGCGCAGCTCAGAAGCGAGCTCGCGTTCAAGGGAGTTCAACTGCTCGAGCTCCGTGGGTCGCCCTATCCGGAGATGGCGCGCGCCGAGCAGGTCCGCCAAGCGCTCGCGAGCGATGTCGAGACGCTCGTGTTCGTCGATCCGTCGGTCGATGTGGCTTTGTCGGCGATCGAGAAGATTGTCGAGATGACCGAGAAGGAACGCGGTATCACCATCGTGGGCTCGGATGACTGGAGCCGCGCGCTCGATCTCGCGGCCGTGCACCGCGAGGTACTCGAAAAGATGGTCGAAGAAGAGAAACGCCGCTACTCGAACTCGGCCGTCGACACGGTATGGTCGGGCAAGAGCGTTCCGGCCGTGCCGCTCGCGAGCCCTTGGAACCGGGACGGCTCTACGCTCGTCCAAGGTAACTATCTGACCGACTCCGAGGCGTTCATGATTCGTGCGGGCCGCGCGCTCGGCAGTCGCGTGCAGCGCCTCATGGGTATCGACGCCAAGTTCAATCGGCGCAAAATCGTTTACGGCAGCACGAACGTCTTTGCTCCCATCACTCGCGAGCCCGGCAGCTGTTTCGCGCTCTGCATTCCGAGCTTCGGAGCGCTCGATGCCGACCAGCATGCCGCGGTCTTTCAGCTCGAACGCGCCGGCATGACCGTGCTCCGCATTCACGACTGCCCGTGGATCGACATGGCGCGCAGCTGGCTCTCCGAGCGCGCGCTCGAGCTCGGTAAGGGAGTTTTTTTTCTCGACCACGACATCCAGTTCCACCCGAACGACGTGCTCCGGCTCTGCGAGCAGGCACTCGACGTTCACCCGAGAGCTTCGGACGCCGCGCTTCGTCTCTGTGAACGAGCGGCTGATGGGAAAACCGTCGTTGCAGGTGCCTACTGCATGCGCAAAGCCGGGAAGAATTTGATCGGTTCGTTCGACCTGCCCCCCGGGCCGCTCACGTTCTTCGAAGGTGGCGGGACTTGGCCCGCGTTCTACTCGGGGCTCGGGTTCGCGGCGATTCCGAAAGAGATACTCGAAGGCATGGATCTGCCGAGTCTCTGGGCTCACGAGCTCGGGCGGAAGATCCGTCCCTGGTTCGCGCTCGACTGTTCGACCGGGTTCTACGCGGGCGAGGACGTGAGCTTCTGCAATCGAGTCCACGACCTGACCGTCAAGCAGCGGCAGACCGAGGGAGGCGCCGAGCTCGAATGGGAGATGACTCACTCGGGACGTCCGGCTCGGGTCTTCATCGATACGCGCGTGAGGCTCGCGCATCGCGGGAGCTACGATTACGGCATCGAAGATGCCGGCTGCGTCGTGCCACGCTACCAGCGGCTCGAAATAACCATGACGGGCTCGCGCGCCGAAGCAAAGGCGATACTCGCGAAGGTCGACGATCTGCCGGTCGAGGAACGGCTCGACATGCTCGATTTCGAGAAGAAGGAAGAGCTACCAAAGACGGAGGTGCTGTGAGAACCGTTTTTCTCGGGGTGAGAGCTCGCGAAGTGAAGCCGGGCGACTTGGTCTCGTTCGAAGAACGAGACGCGGTCTTCACTCCTGGTCGTACGCGAGAAATCAATGTTCGTTCGGTCACGATCGACACGTGCCACGGAACGGTCATTCTGGAAGGAACCGATTCGTCTACTACAGAGACTTTTCGAGCCGATCAGATTCTCTTTGTCGAGTTCCACGTCGCGAATGGATTGATTCGATGACTGATCGCAAACCGAACCGTTATCTGGTCGTCTATCAGAATCAGTACATGGCGGCAGTCGCCCCCCATCTGCCAGAAGATCTCGAATTCGACGAGCTCGCATGGTCTGCCGAAGACGCCGTCTATCAATCGCGCTTGAAGCTGCCGGGAAGCGCGTCGTGTTATCCGATTCTCTCGGTCGAGCCCTGGACTCCCGAGCTAGCTCTGAGCCGGCAGAGTCGGAAGCTCTGGAAACGGCAGCACGAGCGCGAGTTAGAGGAAGCGGAAGAACGGCGGCTAAAGGCCATCTCCGAACGGAACGCCGTCATCTTTGACGAAAGCGCGGCCGAGAAACACCGTTCGCACTGCTCGTCTTTTCATTCGGACGTCTGCGATTGTGGGGCAGGATGATTGGGCTCCTTTCGCTCTCCGCCGCTCTCAACGTCGCTCTGCTCTACTTCGCCGTTCGGGCCCGGAACGAAGCGCGCGAGTGGAAAGAGCTCGCGCGCGTCCAGTTCTCGGATGTCGGCAGAGCTGCCATCTCCGAGGCGCGGCGAGGCGGCAAAGCCAAACACCTTAACTGACAGTCTTCGAATGGCCGCCGTGGCGTCGCGCCGATTCCTCCCGCGATGCTCGGCGGCCGTTCCCTATCTGCGGGGGAATGCTGCGGTCGGCGGAGTGAAATTCGCGGTGTAGCGACACACGCCCGAGGTGAAGCGAAGCTCATCGATCCAGCCGTCGAAGTCGCGCGCTGGAAATACGGCTCCGTCGCGCCCGATGAGTAGAGGGTTCGTGCTGCCATCGGGAGGACTACTCTCGGTAGCCTGGCCCTGAAGAACACCGTCGAGAAACACTCGCCAAACGGATCCCTGCCTCGAGAAGGCCACCATGTGCCAGTTATTCGTGACCGTGCCGGATCCAATGATGACGACCACGGCACCGCCTGCGTTTCTCACGGCGAGCTGCAAATTATTGCCTGCGTTGACCAGAAAATCGTACTCGGACGAGTTTGCAGGAGCGCGTTTGGTCGCGATGGCTTGTAATTTGGAGGCGGTACGCTTGATCCAGCACTCGAATGTCAGATCGCCGTTCGTCACGGAAAACGCGGCATTGTTTGGAACGGTAACGAAGTCGTCGGTGCCGTCGAGCAACAGAGATGCGGTTCCGAACTTGAATTGAGCGGTGTCGGCTTGAGCATTACCACTCGGCGCTACCAAGAACGCGGCGAGCGCGTCGTTGATGAAGCCAGATTGCCCGTCGCGCTGTTCGAACCCGAGCAAGAGCGACACGGAAGGATAGAACGGGTCGATGACGGCGTCGGGTACGCGCGCAGTGATGAAACCGCCATCACCGAAGGCGTAGCGCCGGCTCTGGATCGCGTTCACGTCGAGCGCGGCTTGGCCGATGTTGGCGGTCCATTCGGCGAAGGCGACGCGGAACTCGGGCAAGGCATTGCGCACCGAGAGATTGGCCGTGAGAGGGTTCACGACGCGCGACATGATCTCTTGCGGAGCTCCCCATACACCAGCGCTCGATCGAATGCGGCGCCATTTACTGCCGTCGTCGGGGCTCCACCAGACCTCGATCGAGCCATTCGCGCCGGGTAGGACTTGCTGCACGGAGACGAACGAGAAGTCAGGAACCAGATCGGTAATGCCCGAAACGACCGTGAAGGGAGCAGACCAAACCCCTCCAGGTCCAGTGATGTGCTTCACGTCATGTTGCGAGCCGTTGGCGGCCGGGCCTTCGAAAAACGAGATGTGCGGATCGCCATTCGCGTCGAAACAAAAGGACGGCACTGCAGTCTGGAGACCAACGGGAGTGACGTACACTCTGAAGTCAGCCGCCATCTGCGCCTGAGAAACCGGCAGGCTGCCAGCCGGCACGGTCACGCTCGCGGTCTGGTTCTTCACTGCACCGGTGAGCGTGTCATATCTCACGTAGTAGAGATCGCGGTCTTCCGTGTCGGGAGCGTTCGAGCGCGTGAGCACGATGTGAATGTCGGTACCGACTGCGTAGCAACCCGAGATATAGGCGCGCGAGTCGAAGTCGACGACGCCAAAGTTGACCAAACGAGTCGTCGCCGACCACGTTCCGTTACCAGCAACGGGCGTCATGGTCCGAACGGTCATGAAGCGCGCTACCAAGTCTTCGCGCATGAAGAGATAGAGCGTGCTGCCGACTCGAACTGGATGCGGATAGGTCTGTAGGTTGCCGATGGCGACTTGTTGCGTCCAACGACTGAAATCGTTCGGAGCGACGGAGATCGACCATTGCTCCGCGGTGCCGTGGCTGCCGAACAGGCAATAGAAGAACCCATCGGCGTCTTGCACGATCGCCGTCATGCCGTGCAAGTCGTTTGGAAGTAGATAATTACCGAGGACGACCCTCTCGGCCCAAGTCTTGGTCGTGTGATTGTAGCCGACGACGTAGGCATTTTTATAGCCGGAGATACCTACGGTGAAGTAAGTAACGAGCGTCGTATTGATCGAGGCGACATATTGCGCCATCGGGCTCACGATCTCGGCCTGCCAGAGTTCGGTCGTGAGCTGAATGTCAAAACGCGGAGCCTGCGCGAGCCCCGCAAACGGAGAGATGCCGGGGCAAGACATTTAGATGTAGTTCCGGAGATAGCTCACGAGCCAGGTCACGCCGTTGTCGAACGAGATACCGTTCAGCAAATCGACGGCATTCGCCGCACTCGACGGTGCGTAGGCGCCCGTGCTGTATTTCCAGCTGGCGGGAGGCGCGAAGGTTCGACTACCGACGGCGTCTTGAGCGATCTCGAGCGTGAAGAAATTGGCTTCACCGGTCGTGACGTTGGCCATCGTGACGGTCGTGACGTTGGCGTCGAGTATGAGCCGGAAGACGCTCGCATCGGAGAGATCGATCTCTACCGCGCCGGCCAGGATGTCCAGGTCCACGAACGGCGAGTGGCTCGGGCAGCTTCCGCCGAGTTGTCCGGTGAAAGGAGGACCGGATGGGGATTCGCGCAAGACGTCGGGCATGGATCAGCCTTTCGTGGCTCGTGGGGCGAGCCGTTTGGAATTTGCCGCCGCGCCTTCGCTGCAAGCGCGTTGCAGTTCTCGGATGAAAACGCCGATCTCGAATGGCTTTTCGATGACGCGCGCGCCTTTGGGGAGGCGCGTGACGTCTCCGCCCGTGATGAAGATGACGGGAGTTTCTGCCGAGCTCGCCTTGACCCAGTCGTGTAGAGCGACTCCGCTTTCGCCTTCGAGCATCACGTCGGTCACGACGGCGGCCGGTACGACATCGGAATTGAACCAAGCGCGCACGTCGGAGAGCCCCCGGCAAGGCACGGGGAGGAATCCGCCCATGATCGCGACGCGCATCATGGTTGCGAGCGCTCCCGGGTGGTCGTCGACGAGCATGACCATTGGGCGGCTCGAATTGGTCTTTTCGGCCTGTACCGACCGTTCGATGCGGGCGACGAGTTTTCCGACTACTCGCCGAGCCGTTTCTCGATCGTCTCGAGCGCGGCGATCATCATGCTCTCGCGTCTCTCGGCACGCTCGCGCGATGTCTCGAGCAATACTTGGACTAAGGAGTCCGAGAGCTCGTCGTTGCGCTTCGCCAAGGCCGTCTTCTCTTTCAGGTCCGCACTCCTCTGCCGGTGGAGCGACCAGATCCACGCGAGCAGGATCACGACGCCGACCGATTGCCCTGCGAGCCAAGTCAGATAGGAGGTGGGCAATGCTGGCAAATCCATTCACTTTACCTCGCTCCTTTCAGTTGGGCTCTCAGACTCGAGAGCGCTCCGTTCTTCTGGTGAAAGCTTTCGCCACAGGGTTTCCAGGATCTCGATCCAACGGTCGTCTTCCGATGCGACGAGAGTGCCGCCCGCGAGCCGTCGAGCCTCGAGCCAGCCCTCCTGGTAGTGGCGATATCGCCGCAAGGTGGTCACGGCTTGATCAGTGTAGCGCGAATCTCGTGAAACGCTCCCACGTGACGCGCCGCGACTTCGTGCGAGTCATAGGGTAAGAGCGACTCGTCGGAGCCGAGCACGGTCACCGAGCCCGGCACGATGTGCCAGTCGCACGAAACCGGGTAATGATGCACCCGGAGCGAGCGCCGCCCCTCGCGCGAGAGGTAGTGGAGCGTCGCGACCGAGACGCTCCGGCAATGGGTCGGGTCCTGCACGGCATGTTCGTGCCAGGGATGAGGCCACGCGAGCTCGAACGTGCATCCCGACTTGGCGATGCGAAATGCCTCGTCGAAGAACCAGAAAAAAGCGTCCTGGGTCCGGCGGAACGGTACTACGGAGCGGGTCTCGACGCCGTTCGATCGTCGGAGAACCTTGGCCTCGGTCATCTCGAGCGGCACGCGATCGTGCGGTATGTGTTCGATCACGTGCCAGGCGCGGAGCCGTTCGATCGAGTTCGATTCGAACGGCCAACGATGGCCATTCCAGAGATCGACGTGCACGACGCCGTCTCCGTCTCCACCCAGGTCCACACCGAGAAAATCGGGAGCGGGCGTCGGTCCGCTCCCGAGATCGAGCCAAAGAGGATTGTGGGGCATGACGCCCTCTTTACTTGATTTCGATGTCGCAGTCGAAGGTAACGGCAGCCTGCGCGGTCGACGCGCCCACGTTCGTGAAGCCGATGGCGACGATGTTGGTCGCGACCACGCGGGCCCATGCGACGGCGATCGATGCCGTCAGGTTGGCCTGCGGAGAGAGTGACACGACGCCGGCATTGCCGGTCAGGACGTTCGGACCGCTCGACGGGACGAACGAGCCGGTCGCGGTCGCTGCCGCGGTCGTGGCGACGGCAGTCGAAGCGATGGCGAGCGTACCTTTGACGCTGGACACTGGGCCGGAGGGGGATTTGCGATCGGTCATGGGAGGATTTGCCTTTCAATTGCCGGGACGGCGTGTCGTTGGAAATGGACGGGGATACTGCAAAGGAGCCGGCCATTTATCCGGCTGTTGGTGATGAGCTCGTTCGGGTGAAGGATTCGGGATGAGAGGCGCGAACGGTTTGGGGATTGCCGGAAAGACCGGGTCGGGGTTGGGAGGAACGGTCGACGGCGGATCGGGTGGGAATGGCATATGTTCAGTATGCCACGAATCGGAACGATTAGCCTGACCTATCGAACTCTCCGGAACGATCCGCGGCCCGACACGACGCGACCGCTCGAACCGCAGCCGGTGCGCGCGCGACCCTGACAGAGCCAGCGCTGGAGAGCGCCTTTCTTGGCCATCGAAATGACCTGGGCTGCCGTCACGGTCTGCACTTTCTTGTGCTTCGGGCCGGTCTTCTTGCGGCGCTTCGCGGCCCAGGCGGGTGCGGCCTTGGCAGCGCGCACGGCGCGCCGATACATGGCGTTTTTCTTACTCCCCGTGTATTTCGAGCCGTGCTTGCCCGAGAAGCGGCTGCGTTTCTTACCGGCGCGAGCTCGGGCGCGCGCCGCGAACGCCTTCCGAGCGCGGAGCTGCGCCGGGCTCGCGCGCTTTTTCGAGCGACGCTTTTTCTTGGACGGTTTCTTGTACATGCCTTTGGTCGCGGCGCCGAGCGCTTCCGCGATCGCCTTGTTCGAGATCGATGTCCCGTAGGTTCCACGCTGATTGGCAGCTCGCATGGCGGACGCGACGCGCGCCGCGAGTCTCTTCGCGCTGGTCGTGCTCGAGCGGCGCTTGGTCTTTTTCTTGGGCATGTGTCGATTTTCCTGTGAAAGGGGTTACGCCAGTCTAATCGACCGGCCACGAACGCGCAAATCAGCGCCGAAGCAGTGCCCAGAGCGCGTACCCAGCGCCACCGAGCAGAGAGAGCAGCATCGCCATGGGCAAAGCGCCGGAGCTAGGCGCCCGAGTGGAAGGCAGGGTCGGAGGTTCTGTCTCCGGCCATCCCGGGATCGATTGCGTGGGAGCCGGTACCGGATAGTGCGTCGAGCTCCCGTAGCCGTTCAGATAGACGCCGCGTTCTTTCTCGCGGCGCGCCACGAGGCCCTGATGCACGACGCCCTGGCTCTTGTTCCACATTCGAAAGGCGTCCGCCGCTCCCTGGTAGTCGCCCATGTTGTGCAAGCGCGCGACCGTGCTTCCGGCAAAGCCGCCCGTGCCGATGCCGATATTATAGGCGAGTGAAACCATGGCATCGAACTGGCTCTGAGTCGTGTTCGGCGTGGTGAGCGACACGGCGGTCTCGTACTTGACGGCATCCCGCTCGAACAAGCTATCGGCTTCTTCGCGCGTGATCGTCTTGCCCGAATGATCGCCCTCGCCGAGATAGTGCCCGTAACCTATGCTCCAACCCGCGGCATCACGGTAGGCCTTCGACGAGAAACCTTCGAAGCCTTGGATCAGAGCGCGGCCGTTGGAAGAGAGTTTCATGGATCAGAACGCCAGGTGATATTGCATCCAGACGGTGTTTCCCGCGACGAGCCCACCCACGACGACGGATCTCGCCGTCGGTGGTATTGGAACGCCTTCGCCCGCAAAGTTCGCGAGGAACTCCGCACCGGTGAAATCGCCGGTAGCGCCAAATCCTCCGGCAGGATCGCCCCTGAAGGTGTAAGTGGTGCCCGCAGCCCAAGCGTCGCCAAATTCTCCTCGCATGATGCTCAAGCGCCGCGCGAATTTGGGAATCCGCGATACGGGAGATATGTCGGCGGGGGCGAGCAATTCGCTCTTGAAGGCGTTGTGTTGATTCCCGCCGTATTGCGAGAGATTCACGCGCAACTTGAGATCGGGCGGAGTGTTGTTCTTGCCGGTAAAGTCGGAATATTTGGCGATGACGTTGATCGCGTTCATCGGCAAAGAAAACGTCGTTCCTTCTGCCCAATCGACCTCGAATTGTTGCGTCACACCGCCACTGCCGAAATTGACGATTGCCGTGACGCCGAACTCACCATCTCCGACACCAGGAACGAGTGCAGGGTCGTAATCGATGCCGAGTGCGACGGTCCAGACTTGGGGCATACCCCATGGATCCATTTTCAGGATGGTTTGAAATCCGGCGCCGTCAGGCTGATATAGCGCTTCGATGCCGAGCTCGTTGTTATTCATCCACATCGGATGTTGCCGAAGCGGCAGCGGGAACACCGGTGGTGTTGCCGGCACTTGCTTTGCTTGCAGCCGTCGCGCGCGCATCGTGAAGTCATCCATCATGGGATGACTCTCGGTCGGCGCGAACACGCGGGGGGCTGGCAGGACGATTCGGCGAGAAGCCATGGCGAGCGATCCTTTGTAGTCCGAGTTCAGGGAACGCCCGCGTCTGCTTTTGGGTGCAGGTCGCCCACGGCCGCGTTCAAGTCGAGCGCCTTCTGTACGACGTTCGTCAGCTTGGCTTGCAGCGTCGGATTGGCGCAGAACGCTTCGACCTCGGGCGGCAGTTGCCGGCCCTTGACGAGCGCTTCCGCCGAAGCCGTGAGCACGCAGGCGCGCGTCATGGCATCGCGGGCGTCGGCCGCCGTCGGCAGCTGCTTGTCACAGCCAAAGGTGAGCACGCCGCAGACCAGGGCCAGCAAGATCGGGGCGAAGACCAAGTATACCGCGTGTTCGGTATGTTCCGGCGAATCGTTCGAGAGTCTAGTCATGACGTCTTCTCCTTTTCTTTGGCTTCGGGAGCAGGTTTCTTCACCTGCTCGAGCTTCTTTCCCTCGACGCCGAAGTCGGCGCGGATCGCCGCGAGCACGGTTGGGTTACCGACACCGTGTTGGTAAACGAGGCCCGGCTTGCCGCGCTCGCGCACCGCGGCGCGCACGAACTGCGCGGCGGCTTGCTTGGCCGGATCGCGCACGATTACGGTGCCGATCTCGCGGAAGTCCTCCACGAGATAGACGATCCCGCTCTTCGGCCCGAGGCAGAAGATCTTGTGTACTTTCGTCACGGGTTTGGAACGACCCATGACGCCGAGCCCGACGAAGAAACAGACGAGGGGGATGAACATTAGCGTTTCCGTGAGAGTAGCATGGTCGCGAGCCAAATTCCCGCGCCAACGAACACGAGAGTCTTGACTTCGCCAAAAAGCTCGCCGAGGGGATTGAAATCACCTTCGGCCGGCGCGGGAGCCTGGATTACGTCGGTCGTACTCGGGAGTGGCGTCGACGCCGTGATCTCGCCCTGCGACACGATGGTCGGATATCCAAACCCGATCCAGGGAGTCGGGCGAATGACGTCGAACACGACGTAATCGCCCACATGTTGCATGATCGGGTCGAGGTCCCAGCGGGTTTGGAAGACGGCTGGTGCCCTGCCGAGCGCGCTCATGCTTTCCGAGTAGCGCGGCACGACGGGGCTCTCGTCCACCCATTTCCGCCAACGTTCGGACTCGTCTTTCTTCAAAAAGATCCAGTACCGACCTGGAGGCAGAGGATCTCGGCGCTCGAGCGCCACGTCAAAGCCTCATCACTCTCTCGAGCCGACCGATCCCGTAGAACGGATCGCCGAGCATCACGGTAGAGTTGCCGGCGGGAGTCGCCCGAAAAGAGATGACGCGCGTCGGGTAGACCGTCCCTTCGGTCGCCCAAAATGGCGGGTTTGCGGCAGGCGAGATCTCGACCATCGTCGCGCCCTTGCTCTCGACCACGGCGCGCGCCGCGTCGTCGAGCGCTTCGAGCCGCACGATGAAGAGGTACGGGGTGCCTGCCACGAGCGGCACCGAAGTCGGGCCATAGGGCGCTGCGGAGCTCGACGCCTTGCCGGCGAACGCGAGCAGACCGAGGCCGCCGAGTCCCGCGAGCAATGCAAGGTTGATGTCGCTCTTCTTCCGTCGTGCCATTGTCAGCCGATCCATTCAAAGTGCATGGGGTCTCTCCGCGAGAATCGATCGCCCCAATACCAGCCGTGCTCTTCGAAGACCGCCGCGAGCCGGCGTTGATCATCGGTCGGGCCCTGTCCGAGCGGGTTCTCTCGCGCGTTCAGGTCGATTGCCGTGCCGTAGGCATGGGCACTCAGTGACGACGTCGAGCCGCGCACGAGCCGCGGATTATAGGAACCGTCGAACGAACGAACGAGCCCGAGCATGCCGCGACGCCCGAGCTCGTCGAGCACGGCATGCAAGGGAGCTGTCGCCGCGCGATGGATCTCGATCGCGGGCGAACCAGGGAGTTCCGGAAATGACTCGCGCACGATGAAGTTCCGAGGAAACTCGTTCGTGATGATGATCCGTTCGGGGTTGTTCGCCGTCGGAGACGAAACCCATTCGATCGGCCCGAAGCGCGCGTCTCGCGTCGCATTCGAGATGTACTCGCGTGGCGGAAACGTGGCCGGCAAGGTGGGCGTAATCGGCGATCCCCACCCGGGAATGGCAGCCTTGGCGGTCCTCGAAAAAAGGAGCGTCATCACTGCCGTACCGAGTCCGCCGAAGAGCATGATCTTACCGAGTGGAGACATTCAGGGAGTGAGCAGGCCCGGAGCTCGGTGACTGCCCACGAGTTCGTAGCCGCCGGGGATACCGTGTACGGCGCTCCAGCCATGACCGTAGTGCCCGACGTTCGGGTGTACCGAGTGCACGGCGCCCGACACCCGGTCGTTGTGCCCGACGATCGCGGGGAGCCGGCTCATGACGCGGCGCCGAACCTTCGGCGTGAGGCTCTTCAGGTACCGGGAGAACCGGCGCCGGATGACCGGATGCCGAAGCCCCCGGCTCGTGAGGAGATAGCTCGGGAAACCGCCGACCGAGCCAGAAAGGTTCGGCTCTCCACAGCCGATGAGCTCGTTCGTGCCCTGTCCCGAAGGGCCGCTCACCATGAGATGAGCGCCAAAGATCGAGTTGATGCCTTCTGCGCCGACACCCCATGGTTCGCCGCTCACCATCAGATGAGCTCCGACACCCCATGGTTCGCCGCCAAAGATGGCGTTCATCGTCTCGCCCGCGACGAGCAAGTCGACGTCCGGCAGGCCGTCGCTCGCTTCCGTGAGTTCCGGTGGAGTTCCGACGTCTTCCGAGCCGAGATCCGTACCGACCATGAGATGGGCCATATCGCTACCTACTTTCGAACGCTTCAGCGTCTTTTGCAAATGATGTCGCGCCCGAGCGAGCTCGAGCAGTGCTTTCGCGCGGTCTCGCGCCGCCGCGGTAGTGCCGGGAGCGCCTTTCCACCCGTGCTTTCCGGCCTGGCAACTTCCCGCGACCAGTCCGAGATAGTTCCGCACGTTCCCGGCGATCGAGTGCTCGTACGCCTCGACGGGGTGTTCGACGTGGTCGGGATCCAGGGGATTGTCGGGCCAGGTCGTCGGGTTGTTGTAGCGCACCGGTGCGAGCGGGCCGTCGTACTCATCGCCCGGATCTCGATCGCCGCCCCATGCGGGATGACCAGAGACGCGCGCATGTCGCCGCGACGCTTTCGAGGACGGAGGCGGAGCCGGTAGCGTGTCTCGCTGGTACTCGTCGTCCACGAGCGCTCGGTACACTTCCGCTTCGAGTGCGCGATACTCGGCGGGAATGAGCGTCTTGCGGTCGTGTATACCGTGCTTGCCAGCGACCGCCGTAAAAGAGCCGCGGAGCGGCGGAACCTTGGCGCCGCGATAGAGCGTCTCGATCATGGGCGCCGCGCTCGTGCGGATGAATTTGCCTTTGGGCGAACGGCGAATCTTCCCATCTGCCGTCACGACGAACCCGGGGTTGCCGCCCGCGGCGGCTTGCTGCGCGGCGGAGATCTTGTCGGTCATCTTCGCGGCCGCCGAGATTGCCACGGCAGCCTGTTTCGCCTCGTGTGAGCCGGCCTTGGCGCGAGAGGCGATGTTGGAGATCACAGCCTGCACCTTCCGAGCCCGCGCGCTCGAAGCGGCGAGCTTCGGCGCGACGCGCGAGACGGTCGCGCGCACGCTGACCGCGCGCCGGATGAGAGGCAACGCCGTCCGAGCCTCGAGCCGTCCCGCCTTCAAGAATGCGGCTGCTTGCCGGCCTTGGCTGATGACCTGTTGGGCATTGCGAGCGACGTTGCGGATCGCGGCCCCCGCCTGACTCTGCATGATGGTCTTCGCGCCGATGCCGAGCGCACCGAGCGCTTGCGGCCCGACGTGTTGGAGCGCGTTCGGCACGACGACTTTCGTTCCGATGTCGATTGCCGCGCCGAGCCGACCCTTGACCGTGCCCCGCCCGCCGGTCGCCTTCGAGAGCGTGTGGGTCGTGATCGCCATCATGGGATTGGCGATCTGCACGATGGGGCTCCGCGCGACCTTGCCGACGACCTTACCGACGGCCTTGGTCACGGCGTTATGCGTCACGCCCTTGGCAACCTTCTTGAGGAACGAGCCAAAGCCGCCCACGACGTCGCCGCCGTCGGGCGCTTTGCCCATGCCGCGAGCTCGAAGCGCTGCCGCGAGCTTCGGCAGGTTCACGCGCACGACGACCGGCGTATACGTGCCGCCCGTCACGACGCAGCACTTAGTCACGAGATCGTCACCCTCGCGCGTCGTCACGGCCTGAACGAACACCGGCAGGCCCGCAGCCTTCCCGACGGCGGACCGAGGCAGAGTACCCTTGCGCGCCTGCTCGAGTAGCCACGCGCGGATCACTTCGTCGCGCGCGCGACCGCGCGGCGAGAGAGGAGGGCGGTTCGAGATGGTCACACCGTCACCAGTTTGCCTTTTTGCTGCAGGTAGATGAGCAAGAGCACCGTCGCGACGGGGATGGAAATCAAGAGGTTGAACGCCATCCGGTCTTTGCTCGTTTGATGCGTCTTCATGGGCGGCTCACTTGACTTGCCAGTTACTTGATCATCCCCGAGCCGTCTTCGGTCGCCGCGCTCGCCAGAATCGCCGCAGCCAAGTCGGAGTATCCAGCGGAACGCGCCGTCGCTGCGATGTTACCGAGTTTCATGCGGTAGTCGCGTAGCGTGTCCTGGGTAGCGCTGCGCGGCCAGTACATGACCTTGGGGAGTTTGCCTTGTCCGGCACGCGCCGCCTCGATCAGGGTGTTCGGACCTGGCAACCCATCGGCGACGCCACCGACCGAACTCTGGAAGCGCTTGACGATCATCATGTCTTGCTTCCCTTTGCTGCCGACCACGCCGAACTTCTTTTGCAGAGCGAGAAGGTGCGTCACCATGGCTTCGGCCGCGATTTCGCGCGAGCTCTTCGGCAAGGGATCGGGACGCGGTGACGGCGTCGACGGCACCGAGAGGGGCGCCGTCGGAGGGCGGCCGATCGCGGAGCGCGTCGCCGGACCGACGATGCCATCGGCTTTCAGGCCGCGCTTACTCTGCCAATCCTTCGTCGCGTTCGACGTCGCAGGTCCGAACACGCCGTCAGGAGTCACGGCATAGCCAGCGTTGGCGAGCACGCTCTGCCAGAGCCGGACGTCCTCGCCCTTCATGTAGGGCGAAGTGAGCGAAAGATTCCGCGCCGCAGTCGTCACGGGCGTAGAGACGGGGCGAGGGGCAGGCGTCGAAGGCGCCGGCAACGGCGTCGTGCCAGCCTTGGCGAGCGTCGCAGGCCCGACGATGCCGTCGGCTTTGAGGCCGCGTTTAGCCTGCCAATCTTTCGTCGCATTCGACGTTGCCGGTCCAAACACGCCGTCGGCCGCGACCTTGTAGCCCGAACCGATGAGGACGTTCTGCCAGAGCCGGACGTCCTCGCCCTTCATGTAGGGCGCGGCGAGCTTCAAGAGGCGCGGACCCGACACCGGTCGCGTCGCCTGGTCGATCTCGGTCGCCGCCGTCGAGACGGCCTGGGCCGTGCGGATCTGCAGAATGAGAGCGTCGAGCGCATTGATGAGCATGTCGCGCTCGGCCGACGCCGGCAGAGTCTTGAGCGACTGCTTGAGCGCTTCGAGCTTCGCCGGGTCGCGTTCGAGTTGCAGCGCGCGAGCGATCGCGGCCTGAATCTCGGGCGGCACTCCGGGGAGCGTTACCGCGGGCGGCGCGACGGGCACCATCTTCGCGGCATCGGTCGCTTGCTTCCGCACGACCGCAGCCGCCTCGGGATAGCCGGCTTGCTCCAACCTGGAGGCGAGCTCCGTGGCATGTTGCACGCCGCTCGCCTTGACCGGGCCGCGTACGACGCCGTTGGAGTCGACTCCGAGTTCCATCGCGACGGCGATCATCTCTTGCTGGAGAGCCATCGGCATCGGCGGCCGGCCTGGAGGCGTCATGACGGTCGGCGCCGCGCTCGCGACCTTGATCCCGAGATCCTTCATGGCCGCATCGAACACGGCTTTGGGTACCCCATCGGCCTTACCCGTGAGAGTGCGCGGCCCGCCTTCTTTGAACCGGAGCACGCGGAGCTCCGCATGCGGGCCCCACGAACCGGCGGGCGCGAAGACATCGGTCTGTCCGCCCGAGAGGGGCACGAGCTTCCACGTATGACCGTTCTTACTGACCGTCGTCGACGCCGCACCCGGAGGGGCGCCGCTCGCGGGCAAGGTCGGCGAAGCTTCGATCGCTGCCGCATCGGCCTTGCTGGAAAAGAGCAGAGCGGCGATGCCGCCGAGACCGAGAAGGGGAATTAAAGGGTTCATCTTTTTCGCCATGCTTCTGTCAGCCAGAGAGTTCAGCCAGGTAGGAGCGCGCCGTGCGCTGCATCGACGTAGCCTCGAATGAGCGAGGCTGCTTCGTGGTAGCCCGCCGTATCGAGCCGAGCCGCGAGCGAATTGGCCTGCGCGACCGCCGACGTAGTGAACGGCCCGCGCGCGATGCCGGCCGTATCGACGCCGAGCGCTTGCATGACGCTCACGATCTCCTGTTGGAATGCGCTCGAGAGAGGAACCTTCGCGGTCGGCAGCTCTCGCTTGCTCGTCGCGATCAGGAGGACGGCTGCCCCGAGCCCGAGCAGGGCCAGCGGCACCATCATGTTCGTTGCACCGCGACTCATGATCGCCACCTTTCAGAGCGAACTGCTTCGGCGAGATTGGAAAGAGGAACCGTGACCGGTTCCTGATTCTCTCCAATCAAACGGATGCTCTTCGATCGAACGGCGAGGCCGTCGAAAATGCTGGCAGTGAATTCCCGCACGTAAGCGGGTTTGGTAACCCACCATACGAACAAAAGCATCATGCCAATCATTCCGACGACCAGTCCGAGGAGAAAGTTTGCCATCACGATCCAGACGTCCCGAGCGGCAAAACTCCGCCACTCTGCACGAGACCAAAATCACTCTGCGCTCCCGCGAGCATCTCGGCTGGTACTCCCTGCCCGACTCCCGTGATCTTCCGAGACGCCATGTCGCTACCGAGCTGCGAGTAGCGCACGACCGAGAGCTCGGCGTGCGGCCCCCACGAACCGGCGGGAGCGAAGACCTCCCATTCCTTCGCACCTCCCGTGGCGGCGCCGCGCAGAACGACCCTCCACTTGTGGCCGCTTCGACCCGTGACGAGGTTTTCTTCGGGCTTCATGATCTGGTAGACGGCATAACCGCCGAGCCCAGCGAGAAAGAGCGTAACGAGTGTTTTGGACATGTCTCTACGCGGTGGCGGAAGCATCGTGCCCCTGCTCATCCGTCCGTATTGTCGGGAGTAGCTATTGATGGCCATGTCAGGGTGTCATCCTGGTAACTTTCGCGGCCGCATGACTGCCCATGCCGAGCCGGAGAGAAGGGTCTTCGACCTGCCCGTTCGCCCGTCGAACGAGCACGTGATACATGCGAGCGCCGCGCGAAGGATCAAATTGCCACTTGAGGCGGACTTTCGCATTCTCCCCCGCATTACGAAGCTCGGCGATGCGCCAAGACACGACGTCGTCGCAGTCACCCCACCCGCGCGCGAGTATGACGGGAATCGCCGCAAAGTCTTCGTAGGGCTGCCCTGCCGGCTCTTCTTCGTACCTCACGCCGCTCTCGTAGAGAGGCGGGACGTGATGGGTTCGAAGGTACATCCGGTTCGCCATGATGAGCGCTTCGAGCGCTCCGCGCACGACGAGGGCTAGAAGCTTACTCGGCTTCAGCCACTTCTGACCGTTCTTGCCGTTCTTGGGGGCGAGGTTGAGAAGTATCTTCATCGGGAGAATCGTTTCAGGCTTGCCGCGATCGCCATGATGGCCTGGATTCCCGGTCTTGTTTCACCGGGCGCCACGATCGAAGCGACATCGAACCAATGTCTCTCGCCTTGACGTTTCGAACCCGAGGAGACTCACGGGTTCTTTGGAGTTCGGGGTTACTCGCCGTTACTTGGCAATCGTGCCGACGTAGCCGGCGGAGAACTCGATCGATGCGCCGCTCTTGTTGCGGATCGTCGCCGAGATCTGGTTGCCGATTTCGGCCGTATCGAAGTTGACGCCGGTGTTGATCGCGACTTCGGAGAAGAGCGCACCGGGAACTTCTGCCGACTGCACGAACTGCGAGACGTTGCCGACCTTGATGTCGACGACGCCCGAGTCGAACGCGATGTCCGACGGAATCACGAGCCGTTCCGGACGGAACAGGTTCTGAGGCGCCGCGGGGATCTGGCTCTGCGTGCCGGCGGTGATGGTGGTCGGCACCACGCCGAGCGGATACCGACGCCGACGATCGAGCTCGCGTTGGACGACCGCACCGGCATTGCGCCGTGCGATCGCGGAGAGAGCTGCCTTCTGGGCAGCGGGCACGTTGCCGATGATCTCGCTCGAGCCGTCGCCCGAGACGAGCAGATCGCCCATGCCGGAGACGGCGAGCGCCTCGAGCAGTGCGTCCGGATCGTCGCCGATGAGCGAGGCATCGTATCCGATGCTGCCGCCCAAAATGTCATACATGTCGCTCATGTTGCCTACTTGGTTGGTTGGGGTTTGGGGTTTGGGTCCGGATGCCCGGACCATGAGGTTTGCGGCGAGCTGCGCCGCGAGAGAGCCGAGCCCGCCGTAGAATCCCGACGCCAGCGCCGGGTGGATGCCGACTCGGCTCGTCATCGATTCAGACGCCGGACTCTGCCAAGGCCGACGCGATCGGATCCGCGAACGGAGCCGAGAACTGGGTCTGATGGTACGAAAGCGATTGTTCGCCCGCACCCGGCGACGGGAGCATGCCGTAGCCGCCCGCCACGAGGGAGAACTTGCCGGTCTTGCCCATCTTGCGCGCGAGCTGCCCGACGTAGTGACCGAGAATGCCGGCCGCGACGTGCGTCGCCGGGCCTTCGAGCTTCTTCAAATCCTTACTGATCATGCCACCACCGAGCGCGACCGCACCGAGCGCGAGCACCGCGACGGCTTCCCAATCGATCTGCGTGCCAGGCACGTTCCAGGCTCCCGTCGCCTTGTCTTCGAGTTTGCCTCGGAGGAACCCGAAGGCAGCCGCACCGGCGCCGGCCGTGGCGAGCACGACGGCATTGTCTTGAGTCGCCTTCGACTTCAATTGATCTCGCAGCCGAGCCAGCGAGCTGTCGCGAGACGTGACTTGCTGACCGAGTTTGGCAAGTTCAGAGTCGGAAATGAACGGCATGATTTGTCTCCTGATGGGTAGGCCGGGCATGTTGCCGGCATGCCAGTCCAGGGTGGCAGAGCGCTGTGACTAGCGCAAGTAGTCGGAATCATTGAATCTGCAGAAGGACATGGACCTAGGGTGCTGTCCGGGGTATTTGTCTACCCATGGGAAATCGGTACGCAAAAGCCGGCAAGTCGCCCGGAAAAAATGCGCGCGAGCTCGAAGAAGATGGCGAGGATTCCGACGTAGAAGTCGACGATGATACAGACCCTCGGCATCCGAGAACCAAGAACGGCGTTGCACATGATGCAGAGCTCGTAGAAATTTCTTCATGGCCCGGCACGGCCGATGCCGCAAAAATTGCGCAGGTCCACCCGTCGACCATCAAAAGCTGGCGTGGTTCGGGCCGGCTCAAGGCGCAGATGGATCTCTCCGGCAATTGGCGTCACGACCCGGACTCGCTCGCCGAGCTCATAGGACAGCCCGAGACGACAGACCCGGCAACGCTGCTCGCCACGGGAATGACCAGCATCGTCCAGCAGGGCGAGCGCGCGGGCGAGCGCCTGCTCGCAATGACCGAGATCACGAACTCATCGCTCGAGCGCGTCGTGACCCTCATGGGTTCGGAGCTCGATCGGGCCTATGCGCGCATCGCGGCGCTAGAGAAAGAGCGCGGCGAAATACTCGATCGGGCCGATCGCGCGATGGAAGCCAGCTTCAAGCACGAACGTTGGCTCAAGCGGATCCAGAACGAACACGAGTTGACCATGACCGACAAGCGCGACGGGTCGAGCCGGCTTCAAGGGTTGCTCGAAATCCTGGGTCCCATCGGCGCGAGCATCGCGGCGCGCGTGGTCGGCGATGAGAGGGCGGCCATGACGGCAGAGACCAAAGCCATCTCCGCGAGCGGCTCTGTCGGCATCCCCGCCATGCCAACGCAGCCCAACGATACCATCGAAACGCGCATCACGCGCGAGCTCGGCAATCTCATGTCGGCCGTACGCGCGCTCGAAGACTCCGAATACAAGGCGTTCAGGCTGATGCTGCCCGACGACGTCGGCGTCGCGCTCGACATCGTCAAGAACGAAGCCGATGGCAGCAAGATCGGCGCTTCGCTCGCTTACGTCTGCAAGGTCGCTTGTTCGCTGCCGCGCGAGAAGTTCGATGCACTCGCGCCCATTGCGCCACGCGGAGTGGCCGTCGTACTCGGCAAGCTCCGCGAACTCATCAACGAAGAGAAGCCGTCGTGAAAGACGCCGGGCCCAAAGCCTTCCTCCGGCGTTGGGCCGTGCAGATCGTCTGTCGCGATTGCGACGCGACTTTTCAGTTCGACGTACCGAACGTCGGCGACAAGCTCATGCCTCAGTTTAAGCGCTGGATACTGGTCAGCGCTCCCGAAGTCTGCCCAGTCTGTAGAAACCTCAAGTCCCTACCACCGAAAGACGCAGCATGAAGATCATCAAAGCCGACATCGACACCATTCGCGAGTGGCGCGTGAACTCCACTCATCTCGTCGCCGACGACGGCACGGTCGAACGGGTCCTCGACCCTTCGCTCGAAGCATCGATGACTGCCGTCGTGCGCACCGCGCGCGGCAAGATGAAGTCGCAAGAGCAGACCGTCCGGGTCGGCAAGCTGCAAGCGACGATTGCCGTCACGATTACCCGCACCGGCCGAGGTAACGACGAATACACGCTCGAGACCCGAGTCGATGGCCTCCGGGTCGTGTCGGGGCGTGAAATCATCGCGGCGCAAATGCTGGAGCAGCACGGCGAGTGTCAGCTGCGACACCCTAACGGCGTCATTCTCAAGGTCATCCGGAACCCTCACGCGAGCCGCCCCTCGTTCGCCGACTCGCTCAAGAGCGCTCCCAATCCCCAAAACTGTCAGTGCGTGACGTGGGGTAAACCGCACCCAGGAGTGCATTATGCCACTTGTCCCTATAACCGGCTCGCGCCGCCGGACGAGCAAGCTCCGGAAGGACCGACCGACGAAGAGCTGAAGACTCTGCCCCGGCACGCTTTCGCCTCGCTCGCGCTGACTCCGGGGGCTCCCGTCATCTCGAGCCGTCCCGACCCGAAGGAAGTCGTCAAAGAAGCCGATCCACTCGATTCTCCCGATGAATGCCGGAACGGCTGTCTCCAGTGGGCCACGCCGAAGGGGCGGCAGATCGAGCCGGGACAACATCACCCGACATGCGTCTTCGCGATGCGCTGGGCTCAGAAAACCAGCAAAGAGACTCCGCGCTGGCTCGTCGATCTGAAGACGGGGCAGAAGGTCCGGCCTGCCACCGACACGGAGATTGGTCAGGCCGACGTCGCCGCGCAGCGCACGGGCTCTCCCATCATTCACGTCGACACGACGCCATATGCCGTGCTGGTCGAGTCGGATCTCGGCAGTGGCGGAACGGAGTCAGAGCTTCGGTCGTCCGAGATTTTCGAGAAAGAGAGCTCGGCCTCGCAATGAACACCGAAGGCTATCCGCTCCACCGCCTGAACACCGCGCAAGCTCGAAGCTGGCTGCTCCTGCCCGTCGTACGGCGCGAGATGGCGTCCTGGCTCGGCAAGAACTACAAGACGGGCGTCGTCGTGCTGTCGCCCGAGCTCCGTGCGTTCGCGCTCGTCTCGCCGCGCGGGCAGATCACGGCGCTCAAGTGGCCGTACAGAAAGTTCGAGTTTCATCAGATCGCGAACAAGCCGAGCGCCATCTATCGCGAGTGCGCGTGCCGCAACTTCTACGATCCGGAGTCGGGAGGCGCTTGGGGCGATCGCGACAAAGAACGCATGATGGACATGCATCATCCCCACTGTCAGGGAAGAGAAGTCGCGTTCGCCGCATGGCAGCGCGATTTCATCACGGCCGATTCGCGCGTGAAGGAAGGTCGGGCCCCACAAGCGAGACCCGACGAATGGATCCGGACGGCGAAAGAACTCGAAGGGAAGTGAGCTATCACTTCCAATAGCCAGGTCGCGGAAAGAAATCCTTCGCCTTCGCATCGTACGTCCTATCATCAGGCTCGAACCTCGGCGCGAACCGATCGAATGGTTCTGTTCGCCCCGCAATTTGATCTGCGGGTTTTACCGGCGTGCCCCACAACATGACCGCAGTCCACATCGACGCGCACGAGCCGTTGTGAAGCTGAACACTGAAGCGCATTCCTACATCGAGAATGCGGGCGGCGATCGGTACGAGCTCGGCAGGACGGCGGCAATCCCAAAACGAGCTCGGCGCGCCGCCATCCAAGATACAGTCTGCTCCGAACTGCAAGTGTTGAACCAAGACTTCATCGAACGCCAGCATGCCGAACCAGTAAGGAGGTCCCATGAGCACGTTCGGCGCGAGCGAAATCAACGTCGAGCCCCCTGCTCCCAAGATCGAGCCTCCAACCGGTCCAGGCAGCACGATGCGCGGTCGATCGAATATTCGTTCCACGCCTCACCCCCTGAGCGCAACCATGATGCGAGTTCCCGGACCGGCCTCGTCCCACGTGGACGCGACGTGGCCATCGAAGCTTGCCCATCCGATTTGCGACACGTTGCCGATGCGAAGCTCGGTCACGACGGCAGGCCCGACCGCCACGACCCAAGATCCCTTCGGGATGCTCATGACGTTTGAGAATACGATCTGCATCGTGGTTCCGGGCGTTACGACTGCCGATTGTGCGAGCATCCCGCCACCACCGGCGGGAAGCACGTAGACATAGGTCGGCGCTCCGCCTTTTCGGAGACTCCAGACGGCCGAGAGCACTCTCTCGAGTAACATCTCGAATCTGGACGGGAACGCCAGCCACCAGCGCAGCCATTCGATCATTTTCTTCATTTCGATTCTCCTCTCAAAAAAAGAAGGCCGTCGCTCTCATCCAAGCGACGGCCTCGTGCCATTCGGCGATGACTGGCTCTCTCAGAACGGCAAATCGTCGAGATTCGTCGGCTCGGGAGTCTTCGCGACCTCGTTCGCGGTCGGCGTGAGGTTCGGCAAGGGACGCGGCTTGCTTCCCTTGGCGATGTCGATCGCAAAGAGCTTCATCGGGTTGATCTGCCCGATGTCCTTCTCACCGTCGACGCGCATGCGCACCTTGCAGCCGTAGAGGTTCTTGAGATCCCGCATGCCAGGCTTGGCCCAAACACCCACGAGACCGCCGACGTCGACGGTCGTCTTCTCGCCGTCGGCGTCCTCACACGACACGGGCGACAGCGCCCGGCCTTGGATGATCGTGCTCGTCTTGCCGCGGAACTTCTTCGACGGGAACTCCTTATACCCAGTCGGGATGAAGTGAACGACGCCCTCGCCATCCCAGAACCCTTCGATGTCCTGGTTGAACCGAACGTATTCCTCGCCGTCCTGCGTCTGCTTGGTCTCTTTGCTCATTTCTTCTTTCCTTCTCTGGTCTCCGCGGAGACGTTGCTTCCGTTCACGAGTTCGTCAATCGACGTTCCGAGGACGGGAGCGATTTTGTGTAGCGACGCGATGCTCGCGTCGTTGACGTTGCGTTCGATGCGCGAAATGGTCTGAGGCGTGACTCCCGCGCGAGTCGCGAGCTCGTGCTGAGTGATGCCGAGTCCGTCTCTCAACTTCCGTACGCGATCGCCGATCTTTATCACCATCTTGCGCGACATGACAATCCTTTTGATTCAGTGATCCAGTTCCGAGAGATGCGCGCCGGACCGCGTTTTGCGAGGACATCTTGGCACAGTTTATCGTGCTTCCGATCATCTCGTTCCGAGAGATGCGCGCCGGACCGCGCTGTGTGAAATACCTAAGTGTGATTCCGAGAGATGCGCGCCGGACCGCGCTTTGCGAAGAGCTCTGCTAGAGGCACCAGCGGAGCGAAGGCCGGAAGTTCCGAGAGATGCGCGCCGAACCGCGCTTTGCGAAAGGTATCAAACTGCAACCTGAGAATCCCGCCACTTGCGAACCAGATTGCGAGCGGCGTTGACGTCTCGATCCTGGACATATCCACATGCCGGACACTTGCATGCGACTGCATGCATGCCATCTCCCGTTTTGCGTGTCCAGGCTAATTTGTCGCGATGTCCGCAATGCGAGCATTCCTGCGAAGTGAAGTCGGCTTCGACCATGACCAAGCGCTCACCGAGTCGATTCCTGAGCGCGGTGTGAAGGCGCCCCATCGCCGTGACGTAAGCGTCCTGCTTCTCTCCCTTTTGCAACTTGACCTTCGGAGCCTCGCTCTCGAGCACTACCGTGCGATAGTTCGCGACATGCTTGACCACGCAATCGATGATCTGCCCGACGTGCCGCGCGCGGCGCGTATGAGCGCGCTCGGGCGACTCCCGCCACTTGTTGTCGATGCGCGCTCCGTTCAACCCAGAGAGCGGCATGCGCTTGATTTTGGGTAGAGCTCCCTCCTTCGGCAACGCCACGTCCAGGACCTGGCTCCGCGGATTCTCCCATCGCTTGCCGTCCGAGCACACCGCCAGATAGTCCAGGTTGATGTCCACGCCCACGACGTCGCCGGCGCGCGGCACGACGGGCTCGGGTTTGGGCACCCAGACCCGCACGGCCGCGTACCAGCCGTCGGTTTGTTCGCGGAGCGCGATACCTTCGACCATCGAACTCTTGACCATCAGGTCCAAGTCGCGATGGCAGATCCCGAGCATCCAACCGAGCCCCGGCAGATTCACGAGCGCGTTCCTTTTCTTGTCGCCGCTCGGCTTGACGTGAATCCCGCTCCCCGTGCGAATCGGCATCGGGTCGGAATCGGTGCGACAGCGTGGCGGCCGCCATCGGATGGCGCCTTTCTTCGGGATCATAGCCATCGCGAAGTCTTGGATCAGCGCCTGATACATGTTGGCCGTCATGCGGCGCTTACCTTTCGAGATCGGAGACTCCTCCCACGCTTTGATCAGTCTCGAATACGTCGCCTTGTCGGTGCGTGGGATCGGCATGCGAAGCTCCGGCGAGTGCTTCTGCGCCTTGACCTTCCGCTCGGATAGCGTCTTGTAGTACTCGGTCCACAAAGCATGTCCGGCGTCGGAAGCCGGCTTCTCTGGTTTGGGTCCGATGATGCCGTCTGTCTCGGCTTTGCGGAACTGTGCGGCTACCGCGGCGTGGTATTCGCCCGCGAGCAGGTTCCAAGCGAACCGAGCCTCGTCTTGGACCAACCTGAGATGTCGTTTCTCGTCGAGCGTAGGGTAGAGGCGGATCATCCTGCCTCGTGGTTCTTTGCCTTCCGGCTTCTTCATCAGCGATCGCTTGGGCATGCTCGGTCACTCCTTCCCGAAGAGAGTCGGGCCTCGTGTGAACATAAAACCATTGTCCGAGGGTTCCGAACTCGGCTTCGCGAGCGACTAATCTTGCGTGACTAGACACGAATGTCAAGTGACTTGCGCCTCTCCAGAGACGGGCGTAGGCTGACTGTCCCTTGGCCGTCGCTCGCCGCACCCCACGCAAAAAAGGTGGGAGTGGCGATGGACCGATACGCAAAAAGGTAAGAGCCAGCGCGAAGAGTCCGGCAAAGAAGAGGGCGAAACGCAAAAAGGTCAGAGCGCGGCCCGACGCGGAACCTCGGGACGGATCGAAGCTTACAGCGCGGCCGAGCGCGGCAACTCGGACCAGACGCAGCTCAAAGAAAAGCACGCGACCGAGCGCGAAGAAGACTCGGGCCAAGACTTCGTTGCCAGCGCGGCCGAGCGCGCCAAAGACTCGGGTAACGAGTCGTGCTCGGACTCGACTAGAGGCTGCCAACACGAGACCGAGCTCGAAGCCTCGGGCAAGCACTGCCCCATCGACCAAGAGACCGAGCTCGAAGACTCGGGCCCCTGCCACAACCTCAAAGAGCCTGAGCTCGAAGACTCAGACACCGCCGCTCGCATCAAAGAGACCGAGCTCGAAGACTCGGGCATTGCCGCTCGAGCGTCCTCGGAAGGCTGCCACTCCTAAAGCCACGAGACCGAGCTCGCCAAAACCTCGGAAGAAACGCTCCGAGCCGGCGAAGAAAAAGCGAGTCGCAAAGAAGGTCGCGCCGGCAAAGAAGAAGCGCGTCGCGAAGAAGGTTGCGCCTCCGGCGAAAAAGAAGCGCGTAGTCAAAAAGAAGCGAGTCGCGAAGAAGAAGGTCGCGCCTCCGGCGAAAAAGAAGCGCGTCGCAAAGAAAACCGCGCCAGCAAAAAAGAAGCGCGTCCGGAAGCCGAAGCGCCCCTCCAAAGCACCGCCCCTACCGACCCAGCTTCCACCCCACGAAGAGCCTCCACCGTCGTCGCGGCCTTACAAAAAAGGCCGGTTGCCGTCACTCGGTGAGCCCATCAAATGGCTCCCGGAATCCTTCGCGCCAATCCGAGCGATCGCTGAATCGCTAGAGGATTTCTTGAGATCGCGAGGTGGAGGCGGATGGCAGCATGACTGGCAATCGGAGGAACGTCGAATCACGGGCAGTGTGTTCCACCAACTCAAAGTGAGCTTTCGCGACGCCTACGGCGAGAGAGCGTGGCGCAAGTGGTTCCGATGGATCGTGGACGAATACATGCTCGAAGACCTAATCTTCGATTACGAAGCGCTCCGAGATACCTAGGCTGTTGCAGGGTGTCCCGCGCGTTCGGCGATGCGGGTATCGCTCTTTGAACGAAGCAGCCGCGGGCTTAGCGAGCCGCGTCTCGCCCGACGTTCGGACAGCTCACGTAATGATGCCCATCGTTCAGGCCACATTTCTCGCAGACCTGCATAGCCGTAGTCGAACCGTCCGAGAGGCTCGCTTCTCTTTCTACTTCGGGCGGAAACGCCTTGTCGTAGATGGTCTCGACGACCGCCCGCGCGATCCAATGGCCACCGAGCTTCGCCGCGACGATACCCACGACCCATTCACGGCGCTTATCCGGATCGTCGAGTCCAGCTTTTTTCCACTCGCTGACGACCTGCTCGTAGAGCCATTCGGGGGTCACGACACACCCCGATTGACCTGCGAGAATTTGACGGCTTGCTCAGTGTCGTCGATCGTCTCATATCGCTTACACCACGGAAGCGAGTGAGCAAGCACGGGCCGATTCTGATCGTCATTATAGAGGACATACTTGCCTCCACACAGACACTTGGCCCAGGGCAACCGCTTCTCGGTTTCGGTCGTTGGTTTGATGTCGATTTTCTGTTTCATGGCTTCGGATGCCTCGCGAGCGTCAGTATGACGTCGACCAGGATGAGGATTAAGATGGCGAGCAGTAAGGTCATCGATACCCTACCCCGTTCTTTTCTTTGACTCGCATCATGAGCGTGGCTGCCATCGAATAGCCATAGATCGAGCAGATCTTGAGGCATGAACTCACGATGTCGGCCGTCGCATTGACGATTACCACGACCCCATCGTCGAGCGGCACCGGGCCGTCATTCGAGTGATCGACTTCTTCGAGCACGCGCGCGATCTTGCCGAGCGCCTTCGTGATGTGCAGCACGCAATGATTGACCATGAACGGAGAGCGGAACTTGCCAGCTGGGTATTGATTGCGCTCTGCGTACTCGATCGTCCAAGGTTGGTTCTCTTGCGCGTACTTGAACGTCAATTCGTCGGCATCCATTTTTCAATCTCCTACGTTTGTTCCCGGAGTCTCCACGAAATCAGGCTGCTCGTCGAGCGAGGCTCGCGCCTCGTCGTGACCCTTGTCTTTGGCATACTCCGCGCTTTCTTCCTGGTTTAATAGCAGCCACCAGGTGAGAAGTCGATACGCCGGATCTGGGTTAGGACCCTTCCGCAAATCGGTGAGCCTCACTGGGTGTGAGCGTTTCGGGTTGATCACGTACTTCAGATCCCGATCCTCCTGCTCCCATCGCCCATACGATTCCTTCCGCCGATAGCGCGAGTCCGTCTTGGTCGGCGGCAGGATGCTCGTCTTGACTCCCCGAAACACCGGGCGCTTAGGCAACCCCCTCGGCGGTTCGAGCGGCTCGCGACGCCACTGGTCGAGAATCCTGCCCCTCTCCTGGTCGACAATTTCGAGCGGCATGCCGCGCGTCTTCGCTTTGCCTTTGGGCTTGGTCGAAAAGTAGAAGCCCGGCTGCAGAATGAAATGATCGTCCGGGTGCGTGCAATCTTTGTTCGTGTGCGGCGTTTCCCATGCGCCCAACATCACCTTGCCTCGTTTGCTCGCCCCCTCCTTTGTCTCGTTGTCGACGGGATCAGGCGGCGCGATGAGCTCGTCAGTGATGATGCCGTCCGTCGCCACATAGACCACCGACCACGGGTCCTTTGCCGACGCGATGGCCTGCAGAATGCGCCCGCGCGTCGTCGCGGTGATGTAACCGGCAACGATGCGGCACGAATACTTGGGGTTCCGACCGATGACCTGCGCATACTTGCCGTAACAGGAATTGAGCCCGAGCTTCAATACGATGCCGGGCCCCTCTTTGCCCCATTCGAGCCGCCGCAAGTAATAGTCACCGATGGCGCGAAAGGGGCGGCCACAACTGCAGTCGCTCTGGAGACACCAGGCGTCGAGTGGCACGATGCCAGGCCAGTTCTCTTTTGCCGCGTCGTACTCCGGCCACCATGCCCACCCACCGGGATGACTCGTCGGAAAGACGATCGACCCCTTGCTGGTCCGATACGGCAAAGCCCCCCAAGCCATCTCGGAGGGCCCCCCCATTACGTCCATGACGATCGTTCGCTTGGCGACTGCCTCGTCATGGTGATCGGACTCGGTCTTCGGCTGCCTCTCGATCTGATAGTGGACGACCGCCATGCGGCTCGCGCGCGCCACTTTGCCGATCTTGTCGGTGACATGCTTCCATTTGCCGTGTTTCACGCACGGCATCGAAAAGAGCGCGTGTGGATAAGCACTACCGATATCCCACGAGTACACGGGGCCCTTGATGACGCCGAGCCGTGATACTTCGGCGCGTCCTCCGAAGAACGCGCGCGAGAAAGCGCTACGAGCACTCCGATACTTCAGCAGATCTTCATCGCGAAACTCGTAAGTCGTGCGCTTGTCCTCTGCGTCCATGAGCGAGAGAAAAGCGTCGCCCGTGCTTCCCGCACCGTGATATTTACCTCGCAAGTCGATGCCTGCATCGCAATGCGCCTGCACGTATTTCTCGACGAGCGCCGCGAGCAGCCTGCACTCGTCGCGGCAATACGCCTTCACCGCTTCCCAATCGGTATTGACGAAGTCGCCGCGCTGCTTCTTCATGGCCTCGATTCGGGCCCACTCTTCTTCGCTGCCAACCTTCCACGTGCGGAGCGCAGAAACGAACGCCGCTTGAAACGCCTTGAGAATGTCCCATACGAGCGTGCGCTTGTATCCAGGTTCGGCTTTGCGGTTCGTAATCTGCAGACACTTGCCGAGCAAGTTCAACCGATACGGCCCACACTTCGCTTTGGCCTGGAGATCCTCGGCGTGAAAGAGCTCGAAGAGCTCCCGGTTCGAGAGCCCCTCCAGCCACTTGCATTGGTCGTAACCAAGCCCGTACCCGAACACACCGAGATAGGGCCGGCCTTCTGGGTCGTGCTTGGGTAACCCGGCAATGAAGTCGAGCGCTTGCCGCGTCGTGATGCCCGACCAGACATCGAGCTCGCCCAACACCTCGCCGTCGCTCGTGCATGCTGCCATGTACCGATACACATGGCTACCGTCCTCCAGCGTCACACCCTCGCCGTCGAGCGCAATCGCCATCTGGTCTCGGGTGCGTTCGAGCCGAGCCTCGGAGGCCTCTTTCGACTTCTGGCGCTTCCTCGCGAAGTCCTCGCTTTCCCGCCCTGTTACCCGCCTGGCCACCTTCTCGACGTGTGCTCGCGTTCCGAGATAAATTCGCGCGAACTCGGCCTCGCGTTCGAGTGTTCCCTCCTCCTCTGCAATCATTGCGAGCGCTCCGCAAAGAATGCGATGGTCCTCGACGGACACGCCGACGCCGGTCGACACGGCGAGACATTCGAGCCGCTTGCGGCTCTGGTCCGGGAGGGCTTGCCAGAGACTCTCCACGTGGGCGGAGAGCTCGGGGCTCCAATCTGGCTGCCTACCTGCCTGGCTGCCTGGCTGCTCTGCAGAGAACCCATCTTCCGAGGGCCCGGAACCCACAGAACGGTCCGAGCTTTTGGCGCGCTCGGCCGCGCTGAATGCACACAGGAAGCCGCCCGATTTGTTTGCGTGTTCGGTCACGCTGAGAACGTCTGTGCGGTCCGGAAGCTGGAATCCGGCTTCGATGTCGAACATTGATCAGGTCCTTTTTTCGGGGCAGCGGGCGGCGCGGGCCGGGTCGTGCCCTGCTGGACGTGCCGCTCGTACAGGTGGATGGTCTTGTAATTGGGCCTGCTCATGGGGTTCTCTCGGATTTGGGCCGCTCAGCGGCTGGCCGCTTCGGGTGACTGCTGGATGCCGGCCTCCAGGGCTCTCCGGATCGCGTCGACCGTCATCGAGTCGGTCACCTTGATGCCGAGCGCGTTGGCGATGTCGACCACGTCGCTCTTGGAAAACTGTTTGCTGTGCTGGATCCGGAACTTCATGGGTCGTGCTCCTTATCGTTGGGTTTCGTTGGCCTTGCTCCGGGCGACGGCCGGCGATCTCCGTTGCGGTGTTGCCGCCAGTGAGCGCGCCGCCCAGAGCGAGGCCCCCGAAGGGGCCGTTCCTTTGCTTTTTCGGGCGCTGCGCTTTAGGCCGGCGCCCGGTCTTTCAGTCTGCGAGATTGATCGGCTCTTGCACTGGTTGAGGCCCGCACCGCTCCCATGCATCTTCATCGAGTAAGCCTTCAAGCACGACGTCATCGCGAGTTACCTCGCGATAGTACACGTCGCCGACCATCTTGACGTGTCGGATATTACCGAACGCTGGTCGAATCATCACGATCTTCGCTCCCGTCGATTTCAATTTCATTCTCGTTCTCTCTCCTTTTCTTCGCGTCTTTCTCGTCGAGTGATGCGGACTTCTTCGATCGCGTCTGGAATCAACAGATAACAAGCCCAGATGACGAAGCCCGTTGTTGCTAACCCCAACGTTACAACCACGACCCACCCCAAGAACTCGATCATGCCGGCGCTCGGTCTTTCAGGCGGGCTAGTTCGGTTGCATACCAAGCGTCGGGATCGTCGGCCCAACCTTCGATGCTTCGTGTGCTCCACCTAAGCCCCATCTTCTCGCAATGCGCCTTCGCTTCGAGCATCCCGAGCGACCATCCGAGATCAACGTAGAAATACGTATGCATGCGTCCGTAGTCGCGCCATGCATACCCGGCTTCAATACCGAGCGCGCGTTCTTCGCGCACTTCGTCTCGGAGCACGCCCGGTTGCGTGTAGAGAGCGTGACTCGCGAACGGCGATTCACCGCGCATCAGGCAGTCGCGCATGGCGGCTCGCACGTATGCGAGATTCCGTTCGATGTCGCCCGCGTAGGGGCTTTCGATGATGACGAGATTCATGGCGCCTTGACTCCCATCTGCCGTGGAGTGTGATTGTCGAGCGCGACTTGGGGCGTGTCGAGCCATTTGTCGATGCTCGGAACCTCGTAGCGTCCGAGCAACAACACGTTTTCGAGTTGCTCGCGCATGTCACGCAAAAACACGACTTGCCGCCGGCCTGCCGCGATGGTGTCGCCATCGCTGTCAGCATCATAGGTCGGATTGAACTCGCGATTGACGGTCGCGGCCGCACCCATCGCGATCAAGTCGCGCAGACCGTCCAGAACCTTCATGATCGCTACTTGCTTGCTCATTTGATGATTACCTCCTTCACGACGCCGCGTCCCGACGCCTTGCTGTTGACCGACCTTCGAGCTTCGACTTCGATAATCTCGAAATCGTGATAGAGCCCGCGCACGATGGGCGATGACGAGTTCGACAGTAGCACGTGCACGCCGCGTTGTTTGAGCTGCCGAGCGCATTCGGCGAGACGTTCGTGATCTTTCAATCCGAACCCTCCGTCAGTGTACGCCGTGAAGCTCGTTAACTTGACCGGGATGTATGGCGGGTCGAAGTAGACGAAGTCTTCGCGCCGTACATGATCGAGATTGTCCTCGAAGTCGCCAGATTTGAGCTTGGTTCCCTGCAATCCCTTCGAACATTCACGGAGCGTCTCTTCATCGCAAATGGTTGGATTGTCGTACCGCCCAAACGGCACGTTGAACTGACCTGCCTTGTTGACTCGGTAGAGACCGTTGAAGCACGTTTTGTTGAGGTAGATGAGCCAGGCGGCGACCGTTCGATCGGCGCAATCATCGATGTCGTATGCAGCTCGAATCTCGTAGAACGATTTCTCGTTGTACGTCATCCCTTTGAGGGTTTCGATCACTGCTTCGACGTCGTCTCGCACGCCGCGGTAGGCGCGCATCAGGCGAGCATTCGAGTCGCCGAGCACGGCGCCTGCCTTGCCGCGCGTCCCTACTTCCCAAAAGAGAGCCCCGCCGCCAACGAACGGTTCGTAATACGTCTCGAACTCGGCAGGAACGTGCTTCAGGAGTTCGGGGAGAAGCTGGCGCTTGCCGCCGACCCACTTGAGGAAGGGTTTCATTGCCTCCCCGTTCCGTTGCACGCCGTGCAATCGTGTGGCGGCTTTTCGTCGGAGTCGAAGCCAGTTCCTTCACAATCAAAGCATATCTGAGTCGACGCAAGTGGCTCCGTCGTAAAACTGAACCCGACATGTGCTCCAGGATTGGGGCATTCGGTGCGGGTCGGCTTCGGTGGCCAATTGCCTCCAGCCGTGCCAGTTGGCTCAGTGATGCCATCGGTGCGGGTCGGCGCGACCGCGTGCGGGCCTCTGCAATCACGATCGCCGCGGGTCACGTGGGTCGGCGCGACCGGGGCGTTGGCGCGTCGGAAGTCGGCTACATCTTTCGCCCACCGGTCCGGGCGATTCCAATCCGCACCGACTCGGTCCAGCAACTCGGTTGCGGCGGCGAGGCGAGCATAGTGCTCCGACGATACTTTGCATTCAGCGATCAGCATTTCCCGCACCCGCCCCGCATGCTCACGCAGGCTATCGCATTCAGCGTTGGCTGCGTCGCGCTGAGCGGCATATTCGTCGCGTGTTCGGCGCTCTACTTCGAGCGTGTGCTCAAGCCCCGTCACCCGAGCGTTGGCGGCATCGCGTTCCCGAGCGAACTCACGCACCGAATCAGCCTCTGCTTTCCACTGCGCCTCCAACTCCGCCGCCCGGGCGTTGGCTGCAGCAATCTCGTTTTCCCGAGCCGCCTCTCTCGCGCGCCAACCAGCAAGCGCGCGGAGAGCTTCCGATTCGCTATCTTTGCTCTTGACCATGCGCTCCTCCAAAGCCCCTACTCGCTTTGTTAACGCTTCGACTCGTTCCCATAGCGTCATGAACGGCTTCCTTTTATTTTTGCAAGCTTACGATAGAGCGTCCGACGATCGACGCCGAGCACACGCGCTGCCCATGAAAGGTTACCGTGCGTCACGCTTACTACTTGTTCGATATGCGCTTTTTCGAGTTCGTTCAATGACGGCAATGCATTGATCTCGGCGCGTTCGGAATCAGGTGTCATGTCTTCGGTCCAACGTTCTTTCAATTCGCTCATCTTGGGCAGCATAACCGAATATGTCACACATGTCCAACCCCCTCCTTACCCTCCTAGCGCGACTACAGTTGTAGTATGTGATCTTTCTAAGCGGGGTGCGGGCTGTGGGGGCAGGAGCCCTCAGCCAAAACCGCATCACGAAAGAGCCT
>Ga0065707_10000535_pt1 | contig 34436 bp, 25 predicted proteins | sample SwiRhicommuniRL3_FD_59094 | JGI IMG/M metagenome (GOLD analysis project Ga0065707, IMG submission 59094) | Switchgrass rhizosphere bacterial communities from Rose Lake, Michigan, USA - RL3 v2 (version 2) | ecosystem: Host-associated > Plants > Roots > Rhizosphere > Soil | place: East Lansing...
GGATATTACGAAGCGTGAAAGTGTTCGAGCCATGTTTGAAAATGTCATCCTTGCCTTTGGCGGCGTGGATAACGTTATTATTACAGCAGGAGTTTTTGTCCCACCTGATAAACAGGGTTATATTCCAGATGATAAATGGGCGCTAACATATTCCATTAATGTCACAGGGCCCTATCTTGTGGCAGACGAAGCCAAAAAAATATGGCAGGTGCAGGGATTGAAAGCCAGTCTGGTCATCACCACCAGCGCAAATGCAGCGGTGGCCAAACAAGGCTCATTTGCCTACGACACCAGCAAAGCCGCTGCGAATCATCTGGTGCGCGAACTGGCCATTGAGCTCTCCCCACTGGTTCGCGTCAATGGATTGGCGCCTGCCACGGTCGTGGAAGGAAGCAGCATGTTCCCGCGTGACCGAGTGATCAGCTCATTGACCAAGTACAACCTCCCCTTTGATGAAAGCGAAAATACTGAGTCTCTTCGTGAAAAGCTGGCTATGTTTTATGCGCAGCGGACTCTCACGAAATCTCCNATCACGCTTGCAGATCAGGCGGAAGTTGCCTATCTGTTGAGCAGCAGNAAATTCAGCAAAACAACCGGACAGATCATNAGTGTGGACGGTGGTTTGCACGAAGCTTTTTTGCGATANTCTGTTATGCCAAAAGCCCAACTTTTTCTTACCTGTCTTGGCGACCAGTTTTATACGTCCACCCTTCAAAATATGACTCTTGTTTTGGAGCGCCTGGGCGTGGAATTGGTTTTCCCGCCTGAGCAAACCTGTTGTGGTCAACCTCTTTTCAATAACGGCTTCGAAGATAAAACGCGTCCGGTGGCGTTGAACTTCATGCACGCCTTTGCGAAAAGCGATGCGCCAATTATTGGACCCTCGGGTTCATGTGTCAGCATGGTGAAGCATCATTATCCTGCGTTGTTCAAGCCAGGTACGTCAGAACATAATCTCGCGGTTGATATTGCCTCTCGTATATTTGAATTCACAGAATATTTGGTGAATGTTCTCCGCGTGACAGATGTGGGCGCGGTCTATCCTCATAAGGTGACTTATCATGCCACCTGCCATTATCTGCGCGAGATGGGGCTGAAAAAAGAAGCGAAAACTTTGCTCAACGCTGTAAAAGGCTTGGAGTTAGTCCCCCTCAAAGAAGAGGAAACTTGTTGCGGCTTCGGGGGTGCTTTCACGGTGACCTACCCTGAAGTCGGCCGTTCGATGATGGAGAACAAGGTCAAGGATATCGTCGCCAGCGGAGCAGATACAGTTGTGATGTGTGAACCGGGCTGCTTGATGAACATCGCGGGTGGTTTGCATAACGCAGGCTCAAAAATTCATGCCATGCATATTGTTGATTTGTTGGCTGAGACGGACTCAACGTCTTATGATCCTCGTAAACGGCATGATGTTGGACGCTAACCAAATCTACGAAAGTCAGCAGACTTTTGATTCCGGGGCTCTTTATGAGTGAAACTCCTACCTATATTGGCTTTGAAAAATATAGCGAGCATGTGCCTGCCAGTATTCCACTGGCTGTCCAACAGGCAACGGATCGCTTTGTGAATGGACGTGCCGCACGCGTCGCAGAATTGCCTCAATGGGAAGAACTGCGTCAGATCGGATCGGACATTCGTTTGCATACCATTGAAAACATGGACGTCTACCTTATGCGTCTCGAGGAAAAAGTGGAAGCGGCGGGCGGGCATGTCCATTGGGCAGAGACGGCTGAAGATGCAAATCGAATCGTGCTTCAAATCGCAAAAGAATACAATGTCAAAACTGTAGTCAAATCCAAGTCGATGGCGACCGAAGAGATCGGTTTGAACCACGCGCTTGAACGTGCAGGGATTGAAGCGCTTGAGACGGATCTTGGCGAGTACATTATTCAACTGGCCGGCACGGGTCCCTCGCACATTATTGTTCCCGCGGTGCACTTGAAAAAGGAAGAGATCGCCGCCCTGTTCAGCGAGAAACTGGACATCAATGCGCCGGCTGACCCGATTGCACTTGCGCGCATTGCACGTGAAGTGTTGCGCGAAAAATTTCTAAACGCTGAAATGGGAATTTCCGGTGGCAATTTCCTGATCGCTGAGACTGGCACATTAGTTTTGGTCACCAACGAGGGCAACGGACGAATGTGCACGACCCTGCCTGATCTGCACGTGGCTGTCGTTGGTATTGACAAGGTAATTCCAGATTGGGAATCGCTGACCGTGTTTCTCAAATTGCTTGCGCGTTCCGCTACGGGACAAAAACTTTCCACCTATACACAATTTATTACTGGCCCACGCCGCGCAGAGGGGGAGTTCGGTCCCAAAGAATTTCATCTGGTTCTGCTCGATAATGGGAGATCTAGAATTCTCAGAGATCCTGTTGGGCGGGATGTTCTCAAATGTATCCGATGCGGCGCATGCGCCAATGTTTGTCCGGTGTATAAAAATGTCGGCGGCTTTGCCTATGGTTCGTTTATCTCCGGTCCGATTGGCGCGATCCTATCACCGCAAATGCTCGGCACCCAAACCGCGCGCGAACTGCCGTACGCCTCAACCCTTTGTGGTGCCTGTGCAGATGTTTGCCCCGTGAAAATTCCCATCCCCACGATCCTTCGTCACCTGCGTCGCCGCGTGGCACAAGGCGACCAATTTGCAGAAGCGACTCTTCCTGCACCGATTCGCGCGGCTGCCAGTCTTGCCTCATTTGCCCTCTCGCAGAATTGGCTCTATCGCTTTGGCACGCGCCTCCTCCCAGGGCTGATGTCCATTTTCAAACGCGAGGGTTGGATTCCTCATGCTCCCTATCCCCTCAGCCGCTGGACAGAAACGCGCCCTCTGCCACCGTTCACTGCGAATTTTAGAAGCTGGTGGAGAAATGTCCGTTCCATCCAAAAGAAGGATTCTTCTCGATGACCAATCCTGTGATCGAAAACGTTCGTCGCTCTTTGGGACGGACCGCTCAGACTCCCCTCAGTCCGCGGCCCGCCATCTATGAAGCTCGACAACCGGAAGCGATTGACTCTGAAACATTTCTCAATGAAGTCAAGAAACTTTCAGGAGTTGCGCAAAAACTTATTCCAGCTGACATCGACTCAGCATTAAAGACTCTTGTCACGGAACAAAATATTCATAAAGCAACAGCATGGGAAACTCCATATCTCAGACAGCTGGGTGTTACAGAAATTCTTAATTCCCTGGGTGTCAAATTGATCTCACCGAATGCGAGCAAGCATGAAATGGCACTCTGCGAGCTGGGTGTCACGGAAGCGGACTATTTACTCCCTGAAACTGGAACTCTTGTCCTTCATTCCTCTTTTGCAAAACCGCGTGCTGTTTCATTACTTCCGCGTATTCATCTCGCCATCGTCCACCCTGATATGTTACGCGCCGATATGCATCAGGTCTTTGCCGAAGCAAAAGATCAAAATTACCTCGTTTTCATCACGGGTCCCAGCCGAACCGCCGACATTGAATTAACGGTTACCCTGGGTGTACATGGACCAAAAAATTTATTTGTCTGGATGCTGGATGGATAACTTAAAATTGTGTCTCAGGACGGTGAATTTGTCTCTCCTGTTACCCCTTTGTGGCAATCAAGCATCTTGAACTGCGTAAACCCGGTTTGAAGGTGCAGTCACATGGGGAAGGCCAGACCCTATGTATGGAACTTTCCATCGACGGCACAGATGCCGTTTTAAGCGACAACTACTTTGATGTCCCAGCAGGAACTACAGTGACTGTGAGCACACTCCTGCCTGAAAACTGGACTGCAGACACCGCGGTTCAAGCGTGGTCGTTATACGACTCATTTGCGTAAAGCGTTTATACTTGTTCCTCGATTGGAGAGTGTTTGCAATCCTCTGAATGCTAAATTACTCCAGTGCTTGCCAAATTTCATCTGCGTTGGTATACTGCCGTTCAACATGAATAACCCGTCCGCACACAACTATCACTATCATTTTCAACCCTCGTATGGTCGGGAGGTTTATGTGCGCGCACCTGCTATCGAATAACAGGAACACACAGTTCACCTCAATCATCCCCGACCACATTATGGTCGGGGATTTTTGTTAAACTTCAAAAAAAGGAATCCATCTATGCAAACAAGACAAACGATCAGACTCTCTCTTCCATCCAAAGGCCGCCTTGAAAGCGATGCGCTCCATTTTCTTTCCGCGGCGGGATTACGCGTCTTCAAGCCGAACCCACGTCAATATCAAGCGGAAGTCCCGGCCATCCCTGAACTGGGAGTCATCTTTCAGCGTCCCGGAGATATCGTAGTCAGCGTGAGACAGGGCAGTGTGGATTTCGGCATCACAGGGATCGATGTCATCGAAGAAAGACGCGGGGAGAATGGCGATATTCTCATCCTGCATGACGAACTCGGTTTTGGTCATTGCTCTCTCACACTGGCGGTCCCGGAAAGTTGGGAACAGGTAAAGGATATAACCTCGCTCAAAAATTATTCAGGTACACTGGAACGTGCATTGCGCGTAGCAACAAAATTTCCAGTTCTTACCGAACGCTTCTTAAATCAAAAAGATATTTCGCACACCTTGATTTCTGCGGAAGGCACCCTCGAAACCGCACCCACGATCGGTTATGCTGATATCATTTCTGATCTTGTTTCCTCCGGTCAGACGTTGAAGGACAATCGATTGCGGGCCTTACCGGATGGCGTGATTCAGCCTTCGCAAGCCGCATTAATTGCAAACCGAAAGGCGCTTCAAACGAATCCCAATGCCCTTGAAATGGCGCGGCGGTTGCTGGAGTATCTCGAGGCACATCTTCGGGCAGAGGAAAATCTTCTGGTGGTTGCGAATATGCGCGGTGAAAGTCCCGAAGGGATTGCTCAAAGAATGTTCAATGAAACCACTGTCAGTGGCCTCCAGGGTCCCACCATCAGCCCCGTGATTGTTCGCGATGCAAAACAAAAATGGTTCTCCGTGAGCATTGTCGTTCGACGTGCTGATCTTTCGCGAGCTATCACGGAATTGCGCAACATCGGCGGCAGCGGCATCATCGTGTCACCGGTCACATACATTTTCGAAGAAGAACCGCCGCGCTACAAAGCCATGCTCAGCGCTCTGCAATAGGAGATTTATGTTCAAACAATATGATCCTCAACTGGCAAGACAAACCATCCTCAAGCGCACCCCGCCGGATGAATTCCCGGTTAGCCCGCGGGTAGCGGATGGTATTGCTCAACTCTTTGGCGAACACTTGACTCCCGACGAAGCTGTTTCAAAGATACTGAAAGATGTTCGAATAAATGGTGACTTGGCTCTTCAGAAGTGGACGCTTATGCTCGATGGTTTGGACCTCCAGCCGGCTCCCATTTCAACAGATTTGATCCAATCTGCCTTGGATTCGATTTCCCCTCTTCAGCGCGCGGCCCTCGAAAAAGCCGCGGCCCGGATCGAAGCTTTTCATCGTCACCAGCCCCTGACCTCCTGGTTCACCAATGAACTGGGCGGGACTCTGGGCCAGCTCATTCGTTCTATTCAACGGGTGGGGTTATATGTTCCCGGCGGAACGGCTCCACTTCCCTCCACCGTGTTAATGAGTGCCATTCCGGCTCGGGTAGCGGGAGTAAAGGAAGTTGTGGTTGTGACGCCTCCCAATCGTTCTTTTGCCGATGCAAAATTGCCTGTTGATTCGATGATCCTGGCGGCTTGCGCCATTGCGCATGTGGATGAAGTGTATTTGCTGGGTGGAGCACAAGCCATTGGCGCACTTGCCTATGGCACAGAGACCCTTGCTCCTGTGGATAAAATATTTGGTCCAGGCAACTTATTCGTCACACTGGCAAAACGACAAGTCTATGGGGTGGTGGGGATTGATGGCCTGGCAGGTCCAACCGAAACGGTGGTCATTGCGGATGAATTCGCAAATCCAAAATGGGTCGCAGCGGATTTATTGGCACAAGCCGAACATGATTTGCTGGCTTCCGCGATTTTATTAACCCCCTCCCAGTCTTTGATCGAAAACGTTCAGATTGAAATTGCACAACAACTTGAACAGCGTGGGCGCGCAGAGATCATCGTTGTATCGCTTGAAAATCGCGGTGGAGCTGTATTGACTCGCGATCTAGAGGAGGCTGTGAAGCTGGGAAATGAATATGCCCCTGAACATCTTGGGCTTTCCGTGCGTGATCCGTGGCGCTGGGTGGAAAAGGTGAATAATTCAGGGGGCGTTTTTATGGGTGAACATTCCTTTGAGGTATTGGGCGATTATCTCGCGGGCCCGAGTCATGTGATGCCGACCGGAGGATCCGCACGATTTGCCTCTCCGCTCAACGTGTGGGACTTTGTAAAAATTGTCAGCTTGATCGCACTTGATGAAGGCACTGCGCAGACGATCAGTCCAATTGCAGCGATGATTGCTGAATCGGAGCAGTTGGATGCGCATGCAAATGCGGCGATATTGCGAGTAAAGGAGCGCGCGTGAACGTTCGTCAACATTTGGAATCACTTCCGCCTTATACACCGATCGAGCCATTCGAAGTTTTATCAGCGCGGATCGGCCGCGCTCCCTCCCAAATTGTCAAGCTGGATGCGAACGAAAATCCATATGGCCCATTGCCGGTGGTACGCGAGGCATTGGGAAACTTGGATTTTCCACACATCTATCCTGACCCCGAAAGCCGCGCCTTGCGAAAGTCTCTTGGAAAATTTACTGGTCTCGCGGAAGAATATCTTCTGGCAGGCGCGGGCGCAGACGAGTTGATTGATTTGCTGATGCGCGTCCTGCTTGAGCCGAATGACTGCATTCTCTCCTGTCCGCCAACGTTTGGAATGTATTCTTTTGATGCTGAACTCAGCGCGGCGCGTTGCGTTGAAGTTCCGCGCAACCCGGATTTTTCGCTCGATATAAAAGCGATTCACAAAGCTGTGACGATTCATCAACCGAAAATTTTATTTGTTGCTACACCGAATAATCCCGATGGTTCACTGCTGGAGGCGAAGGCTGTTGATGAATTATTAAAGCTACCGTTGCTTGTCGTTTTGGATGAAGCCTATATCGAATTTGCAGGAGAAAATTTAGGCGGAGGTTTAAGCCGTATGCCGGAAGTGTCTTCACGTGAAAACCTGGTCGTCTTGCGAACCTTCAGTAAATGGGCCGGGTTGGCTGGCTTGCGGATCGGTTATGGCGCGTTTCCACTTTGGCTCATGCCAACCTTGTGGAAATCCAAGCAGCCTTATAACGTCAATGTGGCGGCCAGCGTCGCGGCACAGGTTTCTTTGGAACATGTCGAGGAGTTATCAAAAGTTGTCCAGCTTTTGAAAAATGAACGCGAACGGTTATTCCAGTCTCTGCAGGAAATGCCGTATATGAAACCATATCCTACAAAAGCCAATTTTATTTTGTGCCGTGTCCTTCAGCGGGATGCTGCTGAGCTTAAATCACGGCTGGCACAGGAACATGGGATCTTCATCCGTTATTTCAACAAACCTGGCCTGCGCGATCATATTCGAATTAGTGTGGGCAGACCATTGGATACGGATGCGCTACTGAAGGCGTTGATGAGTTTATGAATATCCGGTGGTTGAGCAGCCGCGAATGAAACGAGTGGCGTACACTGGCACCGTACGCCAGTGCGGTGTCGAAACCACCAGTAGCTGGAGAAATTATTGTAACAAGAGTGTATTTGAAAATTATGGTCGCGATACGGGCTGCGCCCTACTCGACCACCGATGATTGGAGCAATTATGAGAATAGCAGAAGTATCTCGTCAAACAAACGAAACGCAGATTCAAATCAAATTGGATTTGGATGGAACCGGCAAGCATGAAATATCCACCGGCATCGGTTTCCTCGATCATATGTTGACTCACCTTGCCCTTCATGGCCTTTTTGATTTATCTCTTCAAGCAAAGGGTGATTTGCATATTGATACCCATCACACCGTCGAAGACCTGGCGTTGACATTGGGGCAAGCCTTCGATCAGGCACTCGGCGATCGAAAAGGAATCGTTCGCATGGGAGATTACTTCGCACCGATGGATGAGACGCTGGCGCACGTCGCCATTGATCTGTCTGGTCGTCCTTATGCAGTGATTCAGGCAGAATGGCAAACCCCTTATATTGGAAACGTTCCAACGACGCTATTTCCACATTTCTTTGAATCATTTTCGGCGACTTCGCGCTGCAACCTCCATGCGCGTATTTTATATGGCCGCGACGATCATCATCAGGCAGAGGCATTGTTCAAAGCATTTGCGCGTGCCCTGGATGTTGCCACGCAGATGGATCCACGTCGCGCTGGAAGCATTCCTTCCACAAAGGGAACATTGTGATGTAGAGTTCAGAATCTTGTTCCCAAATATAAGATAACAAGCTGGCTGACTCTAAAAGAAAGAAACTATGATAGATGTCGTTTTGATTGATGCTGGTACCGGCAACCTTCGCTCTGTACAAAAAGCCTTGGAAAATGTTGGGGCCAATGTCGAGCGAACGGATGATCCGAACAAGGTACTAATGGGAAAAAGAATTATTCTCCCGGGCGTTGGCGCGTTCGGAGATTTTATGTTCGGACTTCGTCAACGTGGATTAGAGGATGCTGTCAAGGATATCGTGAAGCGCGAAATTCCGTTACTCGGGATTTGTGTTGGGATGCAAGCCCTATTCGAGGTTGGCGAAGAGATGGGCGACTATAAAGGCTTGAGTCTGCTGGAAGGCAAGGTGGTGCGGTTTGCAGAGTCGCTGCCGGTGAAGATTCCGCATACAGGATGGAATCAACTGGAAGTCCAGGAGGATTCGTCTTTGTTTAATGGAATCAACTCTGGGGCATATGTTTATTTCAATCACTCGTATTACTGTCAGCCAAAGATTTCATCCGACGTGATCGCAAGGACCGAGTATGGCCTTGCCTGTGCATGCGCAGTGCGGCGCGAAAATATTTTTGGTGTACAGTTTCACCCCGAAAAGAGTCAAATGGTAGGTTTGCAAATCTTGAAAAACTTTTTGGAGATGCCATGAGCTTTACAATTTACCCGGCGATTGATTTACGCGCAGGAAAGGTCGTGCGTTTGAAAGAGGGTGATCCTGCGCGCATGACATCCTATAGTGATAATCCGGCACAAACGGCGCGTCGCTGGTTGAGTATGGGAGCACGCTGGCTGCATGTGGTAAATCTTGATGGCGCGTTTGGTGAAAATGATTCGTTGAATCATTTTGCGCTGTCTTCGATCTCAGATGCTGCGAAAGAGTTTGGTGCACAAATCCAATTTGGTGGAGGATTGCGTTCGGTTGATGATATCCAACGCGCCATTGATTTAGGAATCAGCCGTGTCGTTCTTGGGACGATTGCGATCAAGCAGCCTGATGTGGTCGCAGAGGCTCTGCAAGAATTTGGAGTAGAAAGAGTTGCCGTTGGGATTGATGCGCGCGCTGGGCTCGTTCATGTGCACGGATGGACAGATAACAGCCGAATCTCTGCGATGGATCTTGCGATGCAAATGCGGACATTGGACCTGCGTACCGTTATCTTTACTGATATCAGCCGAGATGGTTTGGGCAGCGGCTTGAACATTTCAGCCACCCGCGAGCTGGCAGAGGGAAGTGGATTGGATGTCATTGCCTCGGGCGGCGTGCATACGTTGATCGATGTCATTGCAGCGCGTGATGCAAATTTATCTGGCGTAATTATTGGGCGCGCGCTCTATGAAGGGACGATTGAGTTGAAAGAGGCACTGGAGTCCAACGTTTCCTGACGTTGGTTTGTTTACTGGAAAGTCTGGATACTTTCAAGACCGAATTGGAGCTTTATGTTAGCCAAACGAATCATTCCCTGCCTTGATATCAAAGACGGACGAGTGGTCAAGGGTGTAAATTTTATTAACTTACGTGATGCCGGTGATCCTGTGGAACAGGCACGCATTTATGATGAACAAGGCGCGGACGAATTGGTCTTTCTCGATATTTCCGCCACCCACGAAGGACGGAAGACAACCCTGGAGCTGGTTGGGCGCGTGGCCGAAACAGTTTTCATGCCATTGACCGTCGGCGGTGGAATACGAGAAGTCCAGGATATGCGGAATTTATTATTGGCCGGCGCGGATAAGGTGAGCGTCAATTCGGCGGCGGTGAAACGACCTGAGCTTTTGTCAGAAGGTGCCGCCCGGTTTGGGGCGCAGTGTATTGTGCTGGCAATCGATGCGCGCCACACAGAATCAAGTTGGCAGGTCTATATCAACGGCGGACGCGTCCCAACGGGTATCGACGCGGTCGAATGGGCGTTGCGCGGCGTGGAGCTTGGCGCAGGTGAAATCCTTTTGACGAGCATGGACGCGGATGGGACCCTTGCGGGTTATGATCTGGAATTGACGCGCAAAATCGCCGAGGCAGTTTCCGTGCCGGTCATTGCCTCCGGTGGAGCAGGAACCCCGTCCCATTTTGCGGAGGTCTTGACGGAAGGCAAAGCCGATGCCGCCTTAGCTGCCTCCTTGTTTCATGATGGGAAATTGAAAATTCCTGATCTAAAAAGAGATTTACAGAATCGAAATGTGCCTGTGCGCATTACAACAGAAATGGTGTAAAGATATGGAAATGATGGCAATTAAAGATCTTCAGTTCGATTCAAACGGACTGATCCCGGCTGTGGTACAGGATGCGGATACCAATCAAATGTTGATGCTGGCCTACATGAATGCCGAGTCGTTGAGATTAACGATGGAAACAAAAGAGACTCATTTCTGGTCGCGCAGCCGCCAGGAATTGTGGCACAAAGGTGCCACTTCGGGAAATTCTCAAAAGGTCATCGAAGTCAAGGTGGATTGTGACGCAGACACGCTTTTGATTCGAGTTCATCCGGCCGGGCCGGCCTGCCATACCGGTGCACAAACTTGTTTTTATCGAAATATGAAGGAAGAAAATCAATGAGCATTCAATGGTTGTTTGACGTGATCGAAGATCGCAAAAATCACCCCACTGAAAAATCGTACACGACCACTCTTTTTACAGAAGGGTTGCCAAAGATTGCACAGAAGGTGGGAGAGGAAAGCGCAGAAGTTATCGTTGCTTCGCTTGCACAAGACAACCAGCGGCTCATCGAAGAGGTGGCAGATCTCACGTATCACACACTCGTGCTTCTGTCTGCACGAGGACTCACACCCGCAGATGTGTTGGCTGAATTGGAAAGCCGGCACAAGAGTTAATCCGATTCTTCGGATGTGTTAGAAGTCCACTCATCTTCCATTGGCCTTGGAGGTCGCNGCNGAACGCGTATGAACATCCAGNTTTTCGAANATTGCTTTCAAGTGGCGTTTGACCGTATTGGTCGTAATGATTAATTTCTCTGCGATTTCCTTATTGGTTAATCCCTGCGCCAGCAGATCCAATACCTCGCGTTCGCGCTCGGTCAGAGCTTTCATTTCACTGAGCGATTGAAAGATGGGTTTGGTCTCTTCCACCGCACGGCGAAACGCGGCTCGGTCGAAGGCCTGTTTTTCTATATAAGCCGAGATCGAATATTCGGAATAGACTCGCTGGATTTCTTCCGGTTCGGTGATGCCGCTGACCACGATCGTGGGGATATTATTGGTCTGCGTAGCCGCAAGCAATTGATAACCTTCCAGATTCGACCTGTTTGGATCATAACTCGTGGGACCATTGGTCATTCCTTGGAGAGACAGGTCAATGACTGCCACTGAAAATTTCTCTCTGCGCAAATAGCCCAGCGCATCGCCAAAACCTGCGCACGTGCGCACTTGAAACCCGGCATCACTCAAGAGTTCCTCAAGAATGCTTCTCCAACCTGCATCGTCTTCCACAACCAAGGCTTTTTCATTGAGATTCTTGAGCGGTCCTGTCTGTCTCTTGGCAGAGGCGAGGGAAGTCGTTGAAACAGAAGTAATTAGCGGAGTAGCGAGGATCGGAGGGCTGACCAGAATCCGATACACAATGTCACGGAACTGACTGCGATGGAAACTTTCCTTTCTTAAGAAAGTAAAGGCTCCATAATCTGTCAGAGCCGTGACGGCCAGTTCGACTGTCGCAAATCCGGTCAGGAGAATCGCGCGGCAGTTGGGATCCAGGCGGCGGACCGCGTCTAGTACACGCAAGCCATCGTAATTATTATGGTCATTCGGTGAAAGCGAAAGATCCACCACCGCGATGCGATGAGGCTGCGACTTGAGATTCAGAGTGGCATCATTCAAATTTGTGGTGACGTCTACTTCCAATCCACAATCCGAGAGGATTTCACCGATAATCTGTTGCCACGAATGATCGTCTTCGACGACCAGGGCCCGCAGAATCTGTGTCGTCATCTTTGCTCCGCATCGACAGAGGGCAGGCGTAATCGAAACGTTGTTCCCTGGTGATTATCGTCACTTTCCACGGTGACGGTGCCACCCAGGCGGGTCATCAGTGTTTTTACCCACCACAAGCCAAACCCTAATTTTCCCGGTTGTGCGCCAGCCCGTGAAAAATTCAATTCAAAGATCTGGTTATGCAATTCCACAGGAATGCCAGGGCCGCTATCTGTGATGGAGATTTCAACCGATTCCGGCAAGTGGATTCCCTGAATGAGGATCGAGCCGTGTCCATTCATTGCAGCGATGGCGTTTTCGATCAGGTTTCGAAATACAAAAGTCAGGCTTTGCCCTCCCGCTGTGACATGAGGCAAATTTTCCAGCCCGTTCGTTTCAATCTGAACAGTCGCCGGGATTGGAACTACTCGAATGGCCTCCTGGATGCGAGAGGCGATATTTATTTTCTCCATACGAATGGGGCGCAGATGAGAGAGATTTTCCTGCACGATTTGCATTGCATCCGCTGCACTGCGCTCGATCTCTACAAGATTATTGGCCAGGTAAGGATCTTTTTCCAGCGTCTGTTGATACTTGTCCTGAATTGCCTGGATCCTCACTGGGATTGTCCCAACCTTATTATTCATATTGTGCAATAAGTTTGCAGAAATATCACCTACGGCAGCAAAAGTTTCCGCAGTCCAATGCTGTTCCTGGGAGGTGTGTAGGGCCTGCTGATGAGACTCATTCTGCACGGCGAGTACCGCATAATTGGCGAGACATGCCAGGACTTTCTTATCCCATTCCGATTTGGCGTTTCGGCTTGCCCCTGTGTCTGAGTTGAAGACTCCAAACATTCCCAAGGCCTTCACATCATTTCCGGTTGGGAGCGGGATAAGCAAAGCATTCGGTTGCTCCAGGGAGTCCGAAACTTTTTCTAGAGATTGAATCGAACCGTTTGATGAAGTAAGTTGCAAGTCACCAGACTCATTCGATAGCCAGATTGCACTGGAGGAGGTATTGAGCAGATCGTTTGCCATTCCACACAGGCGATCCAAAACCTTCTGAGTCGGTTGAGAGATCAACAGTTGAGCAGCTTCCTGCAGCGCATCTAACAAACGGACTTCCTGAATGGCCGTGATCGCATAGGCCGCAAGTGACTGTAACATATGATTATCATCTTCAGTAAAGGCGCCCAATTGAGGACTCTCGAGATTGAGAACACCTTCCAAGCGTCCACTGGCGTTGATCAGGGGGACAGCCAGTTCAGAACGCATTTCTAGATTTGAATCAAGTGGATAATAAATCTTCGACCATGGCTCCTGACGCAGGTCTGAAATGAGCAAAGGCTCACGCGTCCGCGCCACATGGGCCATCACACTGTTTCCAGCCAGCGGAAGTTTTTCAACCAATGGGCGCTCAAGACGCATGCCTGTTACTGCACTTGTGACAAGGAACTCACCATTTTTATCGAGAAGACGAAAAATTCCGTATTGAGCATTCGTGATTTCAAGCGCCAACTGCAAAATCGAATCGAGCGTCTCCTCAAGACGCAACCGTGAAGAGATCAATAATCCTGCCCGACGGAGTTGATTCAGTTCCTCTTCCTTGCGAATCAAATCGCGCCGGATCCCCGCCAGCCGCCGAGCATGATAGATCGCCATGGCAGCCTGGTTGACAAAATTATCGAGCATGAGTTGTTCAAGGTGGGTGAACTGTCGTTCCTCATGTAGATAGATATATAAAAGTCCCACAGCCTGTTCTGCAACAATCAGTGGAAAACATGCGACGGCTTTGACTCCCAACGCGGCATGATGAGGATGAACATCCAGGTCCGGCTCTTCATAGGATAAGCACCTGTGACGGCGTTGGATCGCTCGCATCCCAATTCCGACGGAGCGCGGTGCATCATCGGGCTGAGCGACCGTGGATAGCGGTCTGCGGCCCTCGGGTTCAGCAGAGACACGCGATTCGTGCTCGAACCTCCCCGTGGTTTGGTCATAGGTATAGATCACCGCAGAAGAACCGGGCACCACGCGAATCGCGCTGTCCACGATCAGCTGCAGGCTTAGATCGGTCTGGTCCGCATCCGTGGAGCCGATGCGATTAATGGCATCACTGATCTGGTTGAGACTGGCGAGCGCTTCAAGCAGACGCGGATCGGTTTCTTCGGGGGAGGCTGGGAATCGCTGTATCTTCATTTCAAACATGACTCGTTCACGAGTTGACAGTGATTTTCCCATCGGTTTGTCATCCACGCAAGTTCTGGTCAACCCAGATTTTGGACGAGTTTCAACGTGAGTTGGAGGGCAAAGTAGCCCAGGGCGATTCCGCAGGAGACATTCAACCATCTGAAAAACGTCCGTGTCACAAACTTTCGCCCCCATGCCACCAGCCCGGCCATGAAAAAGCACCAGAGTACTGCCCCGCTCAGAAAGCCCGCAAAAAAGAGAGTAAAGTGAATCGGTTGGGGATTCCCGGATATTGAGGCGAATACGGTTGTACCCAGGCCGGTCCAAAATACAACATTAAGAGGATTCCCTAGAGATAAAAAAGCGCCGTTTGCAAAATCTCCGCGACTGGAAGTCGTTGCACTGAACGCCAATTCTTTATCATGACGGGCATCCTTGAAGGCATCCCAGGCGAGCTTGATCATCAACACAATGCCTAATAGACTCAGAATCGTTCGCGCAATATTGTTTTGAACGAGGAAGGCCAAACCAGTCAGGGCAATGACGGCCCAGGTTGTATCACCGATCAGAGAACCAAACTGGACAAACAAGGCCGGGAAAAAACCGCGTGCAGCACCGCGTCGAACTGTCTCTGCGGTTACAACTCCCGGTGGGGCACAGAATGCAATAGCCAGAAAAAAGGATGAAATGAAGAGTGACATATCTTTATGAGAAAGGCCGAGGATCGATCTCGGCCTTTCATTCCACTTTACTTTTAGAATTTGGTTTTCCTAGCAGTCAAAATACAATGTAAATTCGTGGGGAGTTGGGCGCAGCCGAACGGCATCCACTTCATGGACGCGCTTGTATTTGATATATTCTTCAAGGAGATCGGGTGTGAATACACCGCCTTCGAGCAGGAATTCATGATCGGCTTCGAGAGCGTCTAATACTTCGGTGAGGGAACTGGGTACTTGCTTGATTTTCTTCTTCTCCTCAGCAGGCAGTTCATAGAGGTCGCGGTCGTTTGGCTCACCCGGATCAATCTCGTTGCATATGCCATCCAAACCCGCCATCAGGATCGCTGAAAAAGCGAGATACGGATTGCAGGAGGCATCGGGCGCACGGAATTCAACCCGCTTTGCTTTGGAGCTCTTGGTTGCGGGAATGCGGCAGATCGCAGAGCGATTGCGCTGCGAATATGCGATATTGACTGGCGCTTCATAACCCGGTACGAGACGGCGATACGAGTTGGTAGTTGGTGAGGTCAGAGCGAGCAAAGCGGGAGCATGCTTGAGGATCCCGCCGATATAATACTTGGCCGTCTGCGAAAGACTGGCATAACCATCTTCTTCAAAGAAGACGTTGGTATCACCCTTCCACAAGGAGGAGTGGACATGCATCCCTGAACCGTTGTCGCCAAACAAGGGCTTGGGCATGAAGGTAACCGTTTTGCCATTCTGACGGGCAACGTTCTTGATAATGTATTTGTAGAGCAGGAGATTATCTGCCATGCGGGTGAGTGTAGTAAACGTCATGCTCATTTCACTTTGACCGGCCGTGGCAACTTCGTGATGGTGCAAGTCCATCGGAACCCCGGCTTTTTCCATCGCGAGCATAAACCGGGAGCGGAGCGTCTGCAATGTGTCAGTGGGCGGGACGGGGAAATAACCGCGCTTCGGAGAGATCTGTCCGCCATAATTCCGGCGGTCGGAGCGTCCACTTTCCCACCAGGCCTCTTCGCTGTCGATGGAATAAAACGCTTCATTTGTCCCAGATGAGTAACGGACTCCGTCAAAGACGAAGAACTCCGCTTCCGGTGCGAAGTAGACTGTATCTGCAATCCCTGTGCTCTTGAGATAGTCTTCCGCTTTGCGCGCTACATAACGTGGATCGCGGCTATAAGCTTCGAATGTGAGCGGATCATGCACATTACAACTCAAGACGAGGGTCGGAATTTCTGCGGTCGGATCAACGAAGGCGGAATCAGGGTCAGGTTTGAGGAGCATGTCTGACTCGTGAATCTCCTGAAAACCGCGAATGGACGAGCCGTCAAAAGGAATGCCATCCTCGAAAAAGTCCTCTGTGAGACGATGTGTAGGCATCGTGAAGTGCTGCCAGGTTCCGGGTAGGTCAACAAAGCGGATATCAACCAGCTCGGTGCCGTTTGCCATTTCCAGAACTTCTGCAATTGTCTTTGCCATAGGGATTTCTCCTGCAACTAATGGATTAAATTTGGTATTGAATGATCAAATGGATTATATGGGTGAGGCGAAAGCCAAGTCTATTACCCAAATGGGTAAATTATGTGCTTCTTTAAATTTCTGGGCGGTTGAGAGAGTTCTCAACCGCCCAGAAATCAGGAAATTATAGGTCTTGCCTAATCATCACCAGGAGCAACCTCAGCCATGTTACTCATGCTCAAACCTTTGGTCGCTGGAATAAATTTTGGTGTACCGTCTTTACCATTCAAAACATATTCAGGATAGGCCGCTGCGCCATGCTCATGAAGATCAAGACCCTCAATTTCGCCAGCGGCAGAGACGCGCAATGTGCCAGTTAACTTGACAGCATAGAAGAGAGCAAAAGAGGCGAGGAGTGTAGTTGCAATCACTGAGCCACTCCCAATCGCTTGAGAAAACAACTGACCGGCGCCTCCTCCATATAAGAGACCAATCACTGGCAAACTAACATCCGCACCTGTAGGAGTTGGCAGAAAATATTTGCCTGCGGCAAACAATCCCAGCGACAAGGTTCCCCAGATACCGCCAAAGAAATGGACTGGAACAGCCCCAATCGGATCGTCAATTCTTAGGTATTCCAACAAATCAGTTGCTAAAACTACAACCAAACCACCGCCGAGGCCGATGAAAAATGCCCCGACAGGGTCAACCCAGTAGCAAGGGGCTGTAATGGCAACCAAGCCACCAAGAAATCCATTTACGGTTACAGCAACATCCCACTTTTTGCTACGACTGTAGGACAAAAACAATGCAAGCAAACCGGCAGAACAAGCGGCAAGCGTAGTATTAAAGGATACCCGAGCAATGCCCTGTATATCCAAAGCGGAGAGCGTACTGCCAGGATTGAAACCATACCAGCCAAACCAGAGGATCAAACCACCACATGCGCCGATAATGACATCATGGGCGGCCATGGGGCCACCGCCATCTCGTTTGAAAACTCGTCCTAAGCGTGGACCTAAAACAATGGCACCTGCTAGAGAGATCGCACCGCCGATGGTATGTACGACAGTGGACCCGGCAAAATCACGGAATGCTAACGGCTGCATGACGGCGAGCCAACCATCCGGACCCCAAGCCCAGTGTCCGATGATTGGATAGATGAAGCCAGTCACAGCCACGCTATAAAGCAAATCACCAACGAAGCCTGTTCGCCCAATCATTGCGCCTGATGTAATGGTGGAGGTTGTATCGGCAAAAGCAAACTGAAACACCCAGAAGGCTAATAAAGGTATTCCGGTAGAACCATATGTTTCCGGTAACCCTTGCAGGAAAAAGCCTGATGTACCAATAAAAGGTGTACCAGACATAAACATGAATGCGAAGCCCCATGCCCAAAATGTAACACCACAGATACAAGTATCCACAATCCCCTCGGCCAGAATATTCACAGCTTCACGAGAACGGGCAAAACCAGCTTCCAGCATCTCAAAACCAACCTGCATACAAAAGACCAGGAAGGCTGCGATCAATGTCCATACCGTGTTGATCGCATTTATTTCTGGAGTAGGACCATCAGCAAGGCCAGCCGCGTGCACTGCTCTCGGTATGAAGGTTGTCATTAATCCTAATACAATGAGCAGTCCAATGATTTTGCCGGCCATATGTACAGCGACGTTATATCGAAGTCTGGGATTTTTGATGTTGACCAAGAAACGTGTACGCATTAAATCTAGTTGAGTAACCATAGCAACTCCTTTATCTATTATCTATACACTTATTTTTTCTATTCTAGAAGAATGCGTAATCCTCTTCTATTCCCCTTATGGAGTATTTTGAGCAGATAAATTATCTGTAAATCTGTTTTCTTCTCATTAACTCCCTACCCAAACGGAGCATTTCTGATACAGAATCATAAAGGCGACCTGTGGATGGAATTCGCAAGCCGCCTTTATGATGAGGAGAGAATTTAGAAACGCTTCGTTTTATTCAGTCGCAAACCGCTGCTCTTCCTGCTGACCCAGCGGGACCACGCGGACAAAGGTATTTTTCCAATCTACTAATAGGTTGAGTATCTTTTGAGATTCTTCGGCCTGATGATTATGTCTCAATTCATCTGCATAAGTCGTCAACAGTTCCTGGAGGTTTTTCAAATCATGTTCACCAACTTCCTGGATGACAACTTTCGCTCCTTTTGCGAGTCGGCGCTGAATTGCAGCTTGAGCAAAATTGAGGTGGGGCTGCAAGCGAAGATAAAGCACTCCACCGGTCATCCCCGCGCAGATCCACGGACCCGGATCTCCTAAGACAACGACGCGTCCGGCTGTCATATATTCACATAGAAAACCTTTGATATTTGCGCGCACACCGATGAATCCAAGACTGTCGTTGAGGGGCTTCGTGATCTCACCACCGATGAGCACATCCGCACCAGAGAGCCGGATGCAGGCGCGCGAGTCGGCATTCCCCTGCACAATGACAGTGCCGTTCGTACCACCATAAGCCAGGCTTTTCCCGACAGAACCGTCGATCAATATACCATCGTGGTTGTAGCCTTTCAGAATGACCACGCGCCCGCCGGAAATTCCTTTTGCGACTCCATCCTGCGCGCCGCCTTCAACCACGATGCGGACAGGAGCCGCGTTGTACGCACCCAGTCCATTGCCCGGCACGGAACTACTGAAAAACCGCAAATCAGTTGTAGGAATTGAGTGCGAATCATTTTCAGCAAGGGGCTGGCGCCAGGTCTCGCGATGACCGCCGATACCGCCATGCCCAGGCAGCCAACTCCAATGTCGACTATAGCGGGTTAGGGCCCCGGTAAGATGCGTTCCAAGCGCGCGGTCTACAGGTGTCACTTTGTCGTCTTCGAAAAGGACGGTATCCTGCTGATAGGTTGTAAAACTTTCCATCACCAGGTTTGAAATAACCGTCGTCAAATGATTGCGCGGGCGATGCAGAGGGCCGCGGTCAATCAGCGCCATTTCATGGAGGGGCAACGCGACGGGGATGGGTTTGGCCTCCAAATGTTCTTCGGCGCTAACCAGCATTTCACACAGATCGATTTTTTCCTGATGAGAGATTTGTTGGAGCAAGTCAGATCGCCCCACAATTTCCTGCGCATGTTCAAAACCAAGTTTTGCAATGGTCGATTGCATCGCTTCCCCCAGACTATTGAACACATTGACAAGTGCCTGCACTGCCTGCTCAAAATCACGCGGGACAAAATGCTTGATACCTGCAGCCTGCGCCGCTTCCTGCGTTTCGATCTGCGTTGTGATGCCGGTATGGCAGGTGCCCAGTTGACAGTCACGGCAGATCGTACAGCCGATGGCAACCATCGGCAGAGTTCCAAGGCCCACGCGGTTCGCGCCCAGACACATCAGCTTGATCACGTCTGAGGCAGAGCGGACTCCGCCGTCCGCCCAGATCTCCACTTTTTCGCGCAGACCGGACTCCGTCAAGGCGCGGTGTGCATCCACGACACCGATCTCCGCGGGCAAGCCAACATATCGCAGCGAATGAGCGCGCGCCGCGCCCGTGCCTCCATCGTAACCTGTGAGATAGATAATATCCGCATCCGCCTTGGCAATCCCAATCGCAATGATACCAATGCCAGGTACCACTGGTACTTTCACAGCCACACGTGCTTTCGGGTTGATCGTTTTTAATTCCTCGATGAACTGCGCGAGATCCTCAATCGAATAGATGTCGTGATTGTTGGAAGGCGAGATCAAATCCACCCCGGGGCGGGCATGCCGCGCCGCGGCTACTTTTTGTGTCACCTTGCGCGCCGGCAAGTGACCGCCCTCACCCGGTTTCGCTCCCTGACCCACTTTAATTTCGATCAGGTTGGTCGCGTTGATGGTTTCGGCGGTGATCCCGAAACGACCGGATGCGATTTGAATGCCGCGGTTGAACGGATATCTTCCAAGCAAGTCCGGGATCTCGCCACCCTCGCCATTCATCGAAAGCATGTTCAAGCGGTAGGCAGCTTCGGCGTAGGCGCGATAGGCGATCTCGCCCTGTGACCCAAACGACATGGACGCGATCAGAAAAGGTAATCTATGTGAGGTGATGCCCAGGTCAACTTGATTCGGATCAACTGTTGAACCCTCAGGATAACGAAAATCAAGAATATTGCGAATCGTGACAGGCGTTGTCTTGGCTGTGTTCTCCACGTGTTCTTCATACGCCTGCCAATCTGACTCCTGCTTTCCAAGTTTGCCCGCGGCCTTCCAAATCTTCGGGTAAAAATGGTTGACCCGCGAAAGCTCGCCGCGTCCTGCGCTGTGATAGGCAACTTTGCGTGCAACAAGATCTGCATCCAGAGCTTCCCACTTCAACCCGCCCTTCTCTGAACCGGCATAATTTTTCGTGCCGAGTGCCAGGGCAATATTTGTGCTCAGACCGAGGCTTGCAAACAAGCGCCCATACCCGCGCGATTCGTGAATGCCCATGGTGCTGGTGCATTTTTCAATCCCTGAGCGCAAAGCATTCAACGTATTCTTCACTCGTCCGATCTTTTCTTCGAGCGTCAAATTCGCGTCAGTGAGATTTGCTTCGAAAATCAAATAAGGTACTACTGCATCGGCGCCCAGACCAATGCACATAATCAGATCGTGCAGGTTGCGGATCGCTCCACTGCGTAGAATGACTCCAGCCTGCCGTCGCAGATTGACCCGTGGATTCGAAGCCACGAGGCCCAGATCGATTTTGCCGTTATCTCCGAGTGGAATGGGTGTAGGAGAGTTTGTTGGGGAATTTTCCACAAAGGATTGGCGCAGGGCGCGGTCAACAATTCCAATCGCCAGGATCGGATCGACCCAGCCGTTATCGCCGATGAATGACTCCGCATCATCCAGGACGAGCAGCCTGCTTCCGTTTCGAACCGCGTCTACGGATGTTTGAGCGACGCGTTCCAACGTCTGCGCGGTGGTCTCTCCCTGTAGGGTCACTGTCTGAATGGAAGTGACTTGTTCGTTGCGAAATTGTTGAGCGAGCCGATCGAGAGTTACAAACTCCGTTTCGTCAGCAAGCTGATCGAAGATGTCTTTTGACTTTGGGGAATGGTTGGGATCATCCAATAGGATAGGTGTATCGAATGTAAAAGTCATATCCTGCCCGAGTTCACTGGGGATCAATGGCGGGCGCGTACCGACCACGATTTGTGTGGAGAAATGTTCGACCTCGCGTTCACGGTCGATGGCGGGATTCGTTACAACGGCAACGGCTTCCTTGAAATAATCTGAAATATTCTGCCGCTCTTTGGAAAGCGGCGCGAGCGGACCGTCATACCCCAGCGAGCTGATGGGATCGCTGCCATTCTTTGCCAGTTCCTGAACCCATTCACGGTCTTCACGCCCCCATCCGAACGCCGACATACGGTTATCGATGTTGATCTCCGCGGCTGGGTGGGGCTGTTCGACGGCAGAGTCATTATGGGCCGGAGCCGTTTTGGGCATTGCCAGCGCGAGACGTGCCTGGATCGTTTCCAGCGAGCCAAATCGCCGCAGAGTCAGCTTGAGCATCCGCTGTTGGATGGCGGGATAGTCCAGCACCTCGACAACCTGCCCGCGTCGCACACGGATGCGCATCTTTTCGCCGGGCGAGAGGGGGACAGGGTCGATGCGCATGGTATCGAGATGGTAGACACCTTTCTCGGAAGAGAAGAAATATTCCTTTTCGGTGTCCCCAAACCAGAGCGGACGCAGACCCAAAGCGTCCACGCTGAAAACACATTCATCCCCGAAACGCGAGATGATCCCGGCCGGCCCCTGCGCGAACGGACCGAACGCCTGACGATAATATTTATAAACCACCTGGAGTTCAGGCGAAAGTTTTTCCACTTCGCTCAGGATGGGCGGGAAAGCCAATTCCATGGCTTCTGCGAGTGAAAAGTGATATTGATGGATCAGGCTCGCGAGCAGACGATCCAAATCCTGCGAGTCGCTGCCGCCGTCTACCAAGTCGACACCCAACATCTGAGCCTGCTCCCGTAAACGGGCGATGGTGTTGATCTCGCCGTTATGTCCGAGCAGACTGAATGGCTGAACACGTTCAAAACTAGTGGCCGTGTTTGTGGAATAACGGGCGTGACCGATCGTAATGGCGGTCGTGAAATCGGGGTTGCGGAGCTCAGGATAATATTGATAGAGAGTCTCGATGGAACCGCGCACCTTATACACAACGACATTGCTCGAGAGAGAGGCAACGCTGATCTTTGTGTCCTTTTCGATCTTCAGTGCCAGATCAAAAAGGGTTCTCTCCACGTTTTCAAGGGGACCATTCCGGACTAAGCCCGCAACTTGCCAGAGGAAAGGCGCCTGGGCGCGCGCCATTTTTCCAAGCGCCTGCGGCCGCGTCTGGATCGGACGCTCCAGCAACAAATCCATGCCGCTCTCTTTTAGCATTTCGATCACCCTGGCTTCAATGCCAAAATTCCGACTTGTATTGGGGATCATCAAATGCCCAATGAAAAAGCGGCGATCTTCGGCCAGCCAGCCGGGTTTACCTTCCTGTTCCAGAGCCTGGGCCCATAACAAGCGCGGGATATCCGTCATGACCCCGCAGCCATCGCCTTCGCCATTCACCTCGCCGCTGCGATGACCCATGATACTTAATGCTGCCAGGGCGCGTTTCAGGTTACCGTGGGTGGCTTCACCGTTCTTGCGGATCGACGCGACCAGCGCGCAGGCATCGCGTTCTTCCAGCCAGGTTTTTACATCTGGAGCTGTCAGCCAATTGAACGAACTTGATTGCTCGGCAGGCTGGTCATCTGGAGAAGATTGTTGGTTTTGCATCATTTAGCTCCACGGAAGACCCTAAAAGTTTGGCTCGCAGCGAATTACAGCCTAAATCTTTTTTCGTATTTGCGATGAGAACCTTAGGGCCTAAAATTTCAAACCTTGATAAATTCTTTAAATCATATAGCGCCTGACCGAAATTACTACTACCTATATGGGTAATCATTGATAAAAATTTTTTATCCAAATGGGTCACACAAAAACATTGACATATCCTTCATGCGTAGTAGAATACCGCCCAATATGTGTAGAGACCGAATCCATATCCTGATGGAAGCCAAAGCCAAGCGCAAGCCCATCTTCGCAACATTCGTTGTCGGGATTGGGCTTGTTTCGGTAAGACAGATCAAGGAGAAAGTCTCTCTCTAATTTTTTGTGTCTATCTGTATACCGTCAAAGCGCCCTCCGATAACGGAGGGCGCTTTTTATTTTTTTATCCTTGACCACAAAGAATATGAGTTCTTTTCTCAAGGCTCTCTGTGGTGAATCAATGATCTAAAGGATGTTTTATGCTCGAGATTCTAGATACAACCTTACGTGAGGGTGAACAGACTCCCTATGTCAACTTCACCGTAGATGAAAAAGTGGAGATCGCAAAAATGCTGGATCGGGTCGGCGTGGACCTCATCGAAGCCGGCGATCCATCCGTATCGCCAAACGTTGCCAGGGCCCTAGAGCGGATCGCCTCCCTCGGGCTGCGAGCGGAGATTGTTGCTCATTCGACAGCCACCCGGCGAGGCATCGAGCGCGCCAAAGCCTGCGGCGCGAATCGTGTGGCGATCTTTTACGCGACCTCGAAGCTCCATCTGGATGCGAAATTGCATAAGACCGAGAAAGAGGCGCTGGCGATTATTGAGGAACATGTCTGCTATGCAAGGAGTCTGGGGCTGAAGGTTCGATATACACCCGAAGATGCGACCCGCACCGACTTTGATTATCTGGTCGAGGTTTGTAATGCTGCCATCAAGGCCGGTGCGGACCGAATTAGCTTTGCCGATACCTTGGGGATCATGCAGCCGCATACCATGTTCGAACAAATCCGCAGGTTTCGAAAGAAATTGTTACCCTGCAAAATCGATCTGCATTGTCACGATGATTATGGACTTGCGCTCGCCAATGCCATGGCAGGGATGCGGGCCGGTGCCAACTGCATCCATACCACGGTCAATGGGATGGGGGAACGTGCAGGGATTCCTGATCTGTCGGAAATTATTCTCGCCTTTCACAATTTGGAAGGAGCAGAAAAATACAACCTCCAGCCACTGATGGAACTTTCCATGTATCTCGAAAAAGTATCTGGATTTTTTCTTGCCCCCAACAAACCTATCACGGGTCAGAACGCGTTCAGCCATAAAAGCGGCGTCCATACAAATGGCATTCTCAAAGATCCGCGTACTTATGAACCGTTTGACCCTTCGATGATAGGACGGGAACGGAAGATCGTGATCGACAAATATACCGGTAAGAGCGCGGTCGCGGCGCGGCTGGACGAGTATGGAATCGAAGTCAGCGCGGCGGAACTGGAAGTTATTGTGACCCGCATCAAGAATATAGGCGACCAGTGTAAGCAACTTTTCGACGCGGATATTTTCGAGATTGCGGAGCAGGTCACCGGGCGCGAGATGGACGTTATCCCGCATGATATTAGCGCGATGGTGATGCTCGAGGTCGAGTCGCATGTGTACACGTCCGCGGTGGTGCGGCGATTGCGCGGATTTTCAAATGTCTCCAGCGTATACGAGGTGACGGGTGACCACGACATCAGTGCGTTCGTGAATGTGGAGAACGTGGCAGCTTTGAACAACCTGATCGAGGAGATCCGCACGGTGCAGGGCGTGAAACGGACAGAGACACGCATGGTGCTAAAGAAATATAACGGAAATGGAAAATAAATTCCCATCTCCGTTGGTCGAGTAGGTCGAGCGCTAGTGAGACCGTATCGAGGCCAAAAGGCTAAATGCAAAAAAAGATAAGATGCAAAGTGGGGGTTTCGGTATGCCCCAACGAGCATGAGGCTACTCGACCACCTCGTAGTCAAAGGAGAATCTATGGGTACATTGATCGAAGAAATCTTTTCACGTAAGGCAGGTCGAGCAGTGCAGGCTGGCGAGATTTTATTGTTGGATGTGGATTACATCATGAGCCACGACAATACCACGCCACTTGCCATCAAGGCCTTTCGCGAGATTGGCAAACCGATTTTAGATAAAAACAAAATAGTGCTCCATCTCGACCATGCCTATCCCGCGCCGAATGTGTTGGCGGCTGAGAACCACCGCAAGATCCTGGACTTTGTGAAGGAACAGGAATTACCTTATTTGTTCTCGCAAGGAGTCTGTCATCAGGTGATGATCGAAGAGGGGTTTGTCACACCCGGTTCGATCATCATCGGCGCAGATTCGCATTCGAATACCTATGGAGCTATGGGCGCATTCGGTACGGGCCTGGGCTCGACAGAAATCGGCGTGGGCTGGGTGACAGGGAAATGCTGGTTCAAAGTCCCGGAGACGATCCGCGTGGAACTGTATGGGCAGACTCAACCGGGTGTCTATGCCAAGGATGTGATGATCCGCCTCGCAGGTCTGCTCGGCATGGATGGCGGCACGTATCGTTCCGTGGAGTTTGGCGGTGAGTACATTGATAACCTACCGATGCACGAGCGCATCATCTTCCCGAACATGTCTACAGAGATTGGAGCAAAGTGCGGCCTGATCGCGGCTGATGACGTGACGATTAACTTTCTCGAGAATGAGACGCCTGCACAGGGTCCGTTTGAACAAATTCTTCCTGTCAACCCGCGGTATGAGCGCGTGGTCCACGCGGATGTTTCAAGATTAACGCCGCAAGTGGCCTGTCATCCCGATGTGGATAACGTCCGGCCAGTGACGGAGGTCGAGGGGTTGGAAGTGCATGAGGTCTACGTGGGCACGTGTACGAATGCACGTTATGAAGATCTGGAAATTGTCGCGGGGATTCTCAAAGGCAAAAAAGTTAATCCACTGACGCGGGTCATTGTTACACCGGCCAGCGCACGCATTTACAAGAAGGCATTGAGAAGCGGCCTCATCGAAATCCTGATGGACGCGGGCTGCACTGTTACCGGCACAGGCTGCGGCGCCTGCATCGGACGTCACGGCGGCATCCTTGCGGCGGGGGAACGGGCCCTCACCACAATGAATCGCAATTTCGTCGGGCGCATGGGCAGTCCGCTGTCGGAAATTTATCTGGCGAGTCCCGCCACCGCCGCGGCGACAGCACTGACCGGTAGAATTACCGACCCGCGCAGTATTCCGGAAATTGTTTCTTAACCACGAAGCACACAAAGGTTTAATTGTTTTTTCCTTCGTGTACCTTCGTGCCCTTTGTGGTGAATCAAAAGGAGATAAGATGTCGAAAGCCTGGACGTTTGGAGAAAATATGAACACGGATGAGATCATTCCGGGTCGTTACAACATTACGATCGATCCGCTGGAACTGGCGAAGAATGTATTTGGTGAAGTCAAGCCGGACTATGCAACGAGTGTGAGGCCCGGTGATGTGATCGTTGGTGGACAAAATTTTGGCTGCGGTTCCTCGCGTGAACACGCACCGCTCGCGATCAAAGGTTCACAGGCGAAGTGTGTGGTCGCGGCGTCGTTTGCCCGCATCTTTTTTCGTAACGCCATCAACATCGGCCTGCCCATTCTCGAGTGTCCCGAAGCTGCCGCGGACATTACAGAAGGCGACGATCTCGACGTGAATCTTGCCAACGGTGAAATTTTCAATCGTACCAATGGACATCAATATCAAGCCCATCCTTTGCCCGATTTTATTTTGAGGATCGCGGACGCAGGAGGTATCGTCAACTTCTTGAAGGAACATGACATCCAGGATTTGATCGCATGACAGCCCAACACAATCTAACTGAATAAGGAGACATAATGATTCGAATTGGATTTTTGTATACCCGCCTGCGTGTGGAAGAAAAATATTTGCTGGAAGAATTGGAAAAACATAGCAATGTGGAAATCATTCGTATCAACGATGGAAATACGTTCTTTGAGATCAATCAACTTCCTGAAGCGGTGGATGTGTTGTTTGAACGTTCAATTTCCTATTCGCGCGGACTCTATATTTCCCGAATTTTTGAAGCCCATGGCATCCCTGTGGTAAATTCATCGCTCGTCGCCGAACGGTGTGGTGACAAATACATCACGAGTCAGCTCCTGGCCAGGGCCGCAATCCCAACGCCTCGAGTGCTGATGGCGTTTGACGAAGAATCAGCTTTACAGGCGATTGAGGCGATGGGCTATCCCTGCGTGCTAAAGCCGGTCGTGGGATCCTGGGGTCGGCTGTTGGCGAAGGTGGAGAACCGTGAAATGGCTGAGGCGCTGATCGAGCATAAAGCGACGCTGGGTGTCAATCATCAGGTGTTTTATATTCAGGAATACATCAATAAGCCGGGACGCGACATCCGCGCCTTCGTGGTGGGTGATGAAACGATCTGCGCCATCTATCGCTCCTCCGAAAACTGGATCACCAATACCGCACGCGGAGGGGTTGCCACGAACTGTCCTGTCACCGATGAGCTTGCGGAGTTATGTCAATGTGCCGCGCGGGTTGTTGGTGGAGGATTACTGGCCCTAGATTTGTTCGAGACTGAGCATGGACTGACTGTCAATGAGATCAATCACACCATGGAATTCAGGAACAGTATTGCGACGACCGGTGTGAATATTCCACGAAGAATGATCGAATACGTATTGACCCAAGTGGCGGTCAGGGCCTAAAACGAGCGGAAAAGAGCGACTTTTCACAAAGTGTGGATGCTTTCCCGTAAATTGCCCGTTGACTAGACAAATACATAGGATTAGAATACCGATAAATTCCACAAGGTTCACAATGCCCATTTATAAATATCTTGTCCATAATAAAACCAACGACCCAAGAAACGGAGGCCATCTAAAAGATGCTCACGCGCTTGGGTTTTGGCACCTGAAGAGTATTCAGGTTCAGGACCTCTTCTTTATCGAGGGCCAACTGTCGCAGGAAGAATTGCCGCAGTTGGCTCTCAAACTTTTAAGTGACCCTGTGACTCAATCTGCCTCGTGGATTGAACTATCCTCGGAGGGCAATTCTACTTCCAATCCACAAGAGGACTCTGTTACCCTGGAAGTTGCCCTTCGCCCCGGCGTAACCGATCCGGTTGCCGAGCAGCTTGTTCGCGCCGCACACGAACTTAACCTGCATGGAGTCCAGCGTGCCGCGACCGGTCAGCGCTTTGTCCTGTGTTTGGAAGACAACGCGGATCGTACATCCATTGCGCAATCCATCGCCCAAAGTTTGCTTGCAAACCATGTCATTCAACATTGGACGATTGGCGAAATCAGACCCTCGTTTCCACAGGAAGCTGCATCCAGCGGGACAGTAGAGATGATTCCTATTCGTAATCAATCCGATGATCAGCTGCTGGCTCTCTCGAAAGAACGCCGCGCCGCGTTGGATCTGGCCGAATTGCAAGCCATTCAAAATTATTTCGATCAAGAACAGCGTAACCCAACAGATGTGGAGTTCGAAACGATTGCCCAGACCTGGAGTGAACATTGCGTCCATAAAACGTTCAAGGCAAAAGTGACCATAGACGACAGACGACTGGGCCTCGTCTCTCCTGGTCAACTATCTAGGGTCGATGGACTGATAAAGACCTACCTCAAAGCCGCCACCAATACCATTAATGCGCCCTGGGTCATCTCCGCGTTTGTCGATAACGCGGGCATCATTGATTTTGACGATGAATTCGAAATCTCTTTCAAAGTTGAGACACATAATCATCCGTCTGCCGTAGAGCCATTCGGGGGTGCCAACACAGGTGTGGGCGGGGTCATACGCGATATCTTGGGTGTCTCTGCAAAGCCGATTGCGAATACAGACGTTTTGTGCTTTGGCCCACAAGATTTGAATCCAGATTCGTACCCCGAAGGTGTTTTGCATCCGCGTCGTATCCAATCGGGAGTTGTGGCCGGTGTGCAGGATTATGGAAATAAGATTGGCATTCCCACTGTCAACGGCGCGATTTTGTACGATGAAGGCTACACTGCCAACCCGCTTATTTTTTGCGGGTGTGTTGGCATTGCTCCCAAAGGCAGGCATCGTAAAAAACCAAAGGTGGGAGACCATGTCATCGTGCTCGGCGGGAGAACGGGACGCGATGGCTTGCGCGGCGCAACCTTCTCATCCATGACAATGGACGCACAAACGGGCGAAGTCTCCGGCGCATCTGTGCAGATTGGCGATCCAATCACTGAAAAGGGTTTGATCGATGTAATCCTGCGCGCAAGAGATTTGGGCTTATATAATGACATCACCGACTGTGGTGCGGGCGGCTTGTCATCTGCGGTAGGAGAAATGACATCCAAACTTGGCTGTGATGTAGAGTTGACTTGTGTCCGCTTGAAGTACCCGGGACTCGCTCCGTGGGAGATCTGGCTCTCCGAAGCACAGGAGCGTATGGTGCTGGCCGTCTCACCCGAGCAGATCACAGCTCTACAAGGTCTGTGTGATCTCTTCGACACGGACCTCACTGATATCGGTGTATTCACAGGCGATGGTCGCCTCATCGTTCGTTATGATCGAAATATTGTCGTGAATATCAGCCATGAATTCCTGCATAAAGGAATTCCGCAGAGACAATTGAAAGCAATCATTGGCAAACAAGTAGAAACACGTACACAAGTACATATGGAAGATGGTTCTCCTTGTACGCGTGACCATCTGCTTACTTTGCTTTCCTCTCCCAATATCGCAAGCAAGGCCTCGGTCATTCGCATCTATGACCATGAAGTGCAGGGTGGAACCGTGATCAGACCCTTGACCGGCATCAAATCTGACGCGCCCTCTGATGCGGCGGTCATCAAGCCCATCGGCACAAAGGGAACGAAAGGCATTGTTCTCGCCAATGGGATTAATCCCGAGTACGGCAAACGCGACGCCTACAAGATGGCATGGTCTGTGATCGATGAAGCAATTCGCAACGCGGTTGCGGTTGGCGCGGATCTGGATCGGATTGCCATCCTTGATAATTTCTGTTGGGGTGATCCACTGCGACCTGAAACCCTTGGCACGCTGGTCGAAGCCTGTCGCGGCTGCCATGATGCAGCGCTGTTCTATGGCACGCCTTTCATCAGCGGCAAAGATTCCCTCAACAACGAATATCTAGGTTTCGATGGCTTACGCCAGGCCATTCCGCCTACGTTGTTGATCTCTGCCCTCGGTGTGGTGCCAGATGTAAACCAATCCATTAGCATGGATTTGAAAGAGGCCGGGAACATCATTTATTTGATCGGCGAATTTTTCGCAGAGCCACAACCCGTACCCGATGTTCCCCGGTCAACACCGGAGGTGTATCGTGCGCTGCATCGGGCAATTACAGGCAGGTTAGTCAGAGCGGCACATGATCTCAGTGAGGGGGGCATTGCCGTCGCCGCCGCCGAAATGTGTATAGGCGGACGCCTCGGGCTGGAATTGAATATTGAACCCTCTGATGCATTTACGCAGGTCAATGGATGCCTGCTCATCGAGGTTTCTCCCTCCAATACATCCGCGGTTGAAAAGGAATTTAGTGGTCTGCCATTCCATAGGATCGGAAACGGCACCGCAGAGCCTGTTCTCAAGCTTTCTAGAATCGAGATCCCTGTGGATGAACTCGTCTATGCGTTCAATCATCCAAAATACTCATGAAACCAAAAGCACTTGTCCTGCAGGCCCACGGCTCTAATCGCGATGTTGACGCGATCGAAGCACTGACTCGCGCGGGTGCCAACGCAACTGGGATTCCGCTCAATGAATTGCGGGGTAACAAGACACTTCTTTCTGAGTTTCAACTGTTAGTCATTCCCGGAGGCTTCTCCTACGCGGATGCCTTGGGCGCGGGTAAACTTCTTGCCCTTGATTTGAAATCCTATTTCGTCAACGAAATTTCTGCCTTCGTCGAGTCTGGCAAACCTGTCATTGGCATTTGCAACGGCTTTCAAGCGTTGGTAAAAGCAGGTATTTTGCCGGGCAACCATGACGGTGCGACACTGACCTTCAACACTCAGGGCCATTTCGAATGCCGCTGGGTTACTCTCCAACCTGTTTCGCAGAAATGCATTTGGACTAGTGGGTTGGATGAATTCATCGAATGTCCCATCGCCCACGGCGAAGGGAATTTCCAGACTTCGGAATTCTTTCCGCTTTCATCTCTCCTTGAAAACGACCAGATTGCCCTTGCCTATATAGGCACAGATGGCTTCCCTGCAAATGGAGAATATCCCATTAATCCCAACGGTTCCATGCTTGATATTGCTGGAGTTTGTAATCTCCACGGAAATGTCCTTGGCTTAATGCCTCATCCCGAGAATCATATTCATCCTTACCAACATCCGCAATGGACGCGCAGAATCAATCCTCACAGCGGATTGGCATTGTTCAAGAACGGCGTGAAGTATGCGTCACATGCCTAGCATCAAAGGTGGCTTGAGCAGTGGTTTTCAACCAATGGAGATTCATGTACTCAAATAATGAGATCGCTGATTTGTTATCTTGCGCTTTTCGCGAGACCAACCTGCCCTGGCCTAATAAAACCTCGGGCAAAGTGCGCGATTGGTATGACCTGCCGGACGGAAAACGACTCATCCTTACCACGGACCGACTTTCCGCATTCGATAGAGTCCTTGCTGCTGTGCCCTACAAGGGACAGGTACTCAATCAACTCTCGGCGTGGTGGTTTGAGAATACAAAAGATATTATCCCTAACCACCTCGTTTCCTTGCCAGACCCCAACGCAGCCATTGTCCATATCGCCGAGCCGTTTCCGGTGGAGGTCATTGTGCGGGGCCACATCACCGGCGTGACCTCTACGGCCTTGTGGTATCGCTATGCGGTTGGCGAGCGCGACATCTACGGATACCGCTTTCCAGAGGGCTTGCAAAAGAATCAAGCCTTGGCTGAACCGATCATCACGCCCACCACGAAAGGTGGCGTTACAGGACACGACGAACGCCTGACCTGCACCGAGGTAGTCGAGAAAGGATTGCTGGATCAACAGACCTGGGATCAGGTTCAGTCCGCGGCGTTGTCTATCTTCCAACGCGGACAGGAAGTGTCTCGCAACGCCGGAATTATTTTGGTGGATACCAAATATGAATTCGGGCGCGCCGCGGATGGCAGGGTGATGCTCATCGACGAAGTCCACACACCCGATTCATCCCGCTTCTGGAAGGCAGACACTTGTCAAACGCGCTTTGCCGCCGGCGAAGATCCTGAAAACTTTGACAAGGAATTTGTCCGTATGGCGTATGCAGAAAAAGGTTATCGCGGCGATGGGGAGATTCCATCCATGCCGGATGAGTTATGGGTCTCTGCCAGCCAGCGATACATTCAAATATATGAAATGCTGACGGGTAAAGAATTTGTGCCAGGCACGTATCCCGTTCAGGAACGAGTGCTTGAAAACCTGAAACAAGGCGGTTTTAGCATATGACTCAACCACTGATTGCGGTCATCATGGGTTCCAAGTCCGATTGGGAGACAATGGGTCAGGCCACAAAAACACTTGACCAATTAAAAATTCCTTACGAGGTCAAGATCATCTCAGCACATCGCACGCCTGACCTGCTGTTCCAGTTTGCCGAGTCTGCACACGAGCGCGGTATTGAGGTCATCATTGCAGGCGCAGGCGGCGCGGCGCACCTGCCCGGGATGACGGCCTCAAAAACCCAGCTGCCTGTTCTCGGAGTTCCGATCCAATCGAAAGCGCTCAACGGCATGGACTCCCTCCTCTCCATTGTGCAAATGCCTGCCGGCATTCCTGTAGGAACACTTGCCATTGGCCGGGCCGGGGCGGTCAATGCGGCCCTGCTTGCAGCTTCCATTGTCGCCAATAAACATGGAGAATATCTCGAAGCGCTGCTAGCCTACCGCGCTGCCCAAACGCAACATGTTTTGGATCATCCCGACCCAATGGATGAAAGCGCATGAAAACCATTGGGATTTTGGGAGCGGGACAACTGGGACGGATGCTGGCTCTGGCGGGATATCCGCTGGGGATGCGCTTCCGCTTCCTCGACCCCGCCTCGGATTCGCCTGCCGGCCTGCTGGCCGAGCATTTGGCATTCGACTACATTGACAGATCCGCGCTCGAGCAGTTCGCCAGAGGATTGGATGTGATCAGCTACGAGTTTGAAAATGTCCCGGTGGAGACGGCGCGTTGTCTTGAAAAGATTGCCCCTGTATACCCGCGGCCAATCGCCCTGCAAAAAGCGCAGGATCGATTTGTTGAAAAAACTTTCTTCTCTGAATTGGGGATCCCTACTGCCAAATTCACGACCGAATTTGAAAACGGATTTGTAGATAAGATTGGATTCCCTGCTGTATTAAAAACGCGACGAATGGGATACGATGGCAAAGGTCAGGCATTTGTTCATTCCGAAGCAGAGTTGAAGGCTGGATTGAAAAATGGAAACGCAGGCGAATTAATTTTGGAGGAGCGCATTCGGTTTGAGCGTGAACTTTCGATTATTTGTGTGCGGAATGAAGCCGGCGAAATGAGATTTTATCCATTAGTGGAAAATCATCATCGTGAAGGCCTATTGCGCTTATCGCTCGTGACGGGCGATGTTTCACCAGAGTTGCAGAAACAGGCCGAAGAATACGCAACGAAAGTCATGTCGGCTTTGAATTATGTTGGCGTATTGACGATTGAGTTTTTTGAAAAGGATGGTTGTCTGCTGGCAAACGAGATGGCGCCACGTGTACATAACAGCGGGCATTGGACAATCGAAGGGGCAATCACCTCTCAGTTTGAGAATCACGTTCGAGCGTTGTCTGATTTGCCGCTTGGGAGCACGGATCTGCTCGGGGTTTGTGCGATGGTCAATTTGGTCGGAAACCTCCCGGACGTGAAATCCATCCTGAGGATTGACGGTGCCCATTTGCACTTATACGATAAGGCTCCACGCCCTAAACGCAAAATTGGACATGTCACGTTTGTAGAAAATGACATGGAAA
>Ga0065707_10081840_pt1 | contig 34396 bp, 28 predicted proteins | sample SwiRhicommuniRL3_FD_59094 | JGI IMG/M metagenome (GOLD analysis project Ga0065707, IMG submission 59094) | Switchgrass rhizosphere bacterial communities from Rose Lake, Michigan, USA - RL3 v2 (version 2) | ecosystem: Host-associated > Plants > Roots > Rhizosphere > Soil | place: East Lansing...
AAGCCCCGCGTACGCGGGGCTTTTTTTTTTGGACCTGCGGTCCAAAAAAAAGCCCAAAAGAAAACGGCTTCAGCCTGGTCCCCTTCCCCCGATCCTCGGGGGGAAGGTTAGGGATGGGGGCTCTTTTCATGTCAAGCGCCGCCCAAGCTGATCGAAGCATTTCCGGAATTCCTAACGCGCTTACGCGCGTCTTCGGACGCGCCCCCACCTCAATCCTCCCCCGGGGACCGGGGGAGGAAGTGAGATCTGAGAGTCGCGCCGCTACTTCTGCTTCCACGCTCCGCCTGCATCCTGGTACCACCATCCAGACGACGCCTTCTCCGCCCAGCGCTGTGCAAACGTGCTGCGGATATCCGTCTCCCATTCCGGATGGCCATTGCCGGTCGCGATCTCACGGTACAGGCTCGACCGGTCGGCATTCTCATCCGCTACCAGCTTGCGAGCCGCGTTGCGCTCCGGCAGCGGGATCAGGTTCTGGTCGCGGATTTCCACGAGGCCATCGCGGGTCAAACCCACTGCCCCGCTGTCGTATAGCTTCTTGAGTTGCGCATGCCGCGCTTCCATCGACTGAGTGAGCTGGCGCACGGCCGGCGTTGAAATATTCAGATCGGCCTGCGCGTTCGCAGGGGGGATGAGGAAGTCGAGCAGCGATCCGGCCGCCGCCAGCAATACCGGCGACTCAGGGTCGTCCTCGCCAGTGGACGTCTGCTTGTCGGACTTCTTCGCTTCCGGCTTGCCGCTCGCGCCCCAGACGTCCTCGATGATCTTGTCCGCCGCCTTCTCCGCGGCAGCAGCCGGGAAATACACGTTGATCGTGACGCATGCCGACAGCAGGCACAGTGCAGCGATTTTCAATGGCAGCAAACGCAACATCGAACGACTCCTTGACCCCACGACCATCCGCGACCTGTGATCATCCCAGAATCGGCTCCCGATTGGGAAGTTGAGCGCTCAACGCACCACCGGTCCTGCGGATTCTGTCACGGCGATCAACTGCTGCACGAGACGCGGCCAGTCGATGCGATGTGCGCCGCCGATGACATCGATACGCGGCAGGCTTTTGCCCTTGACGAGGTAATACCCGCCATGCGGCGCCGGTTCGACCCCATCCATCGAGCACACTTCGTTCTGCAGCCGGCAGGAGATACCGATGCGGTCGTAGTTGAAGTCGTCGAAGAAGCGCAGGAAGCCGCTCGACAGCGCCTGGGTGATTCCCACTCCGCCGCCACCGATGCTGCCTATGTTTTCCACGGCACGCTGGCTGATGCGATGGGCGGACCGGTCGCCCGCGGGTGTATGCAGATTGGCGTCGAACGCCACCGGCTGCCAATTGAATAGCTGCAGACCGGCGATCGCACCCGACAAGCGGCCGGTGATGCGCCCGAACGAAAACGCCCGCGTCACCAGTTCCAGGTCGAGATCCTCCAGGCCGATGGTCGATGCGAAACGCGGCCATTTGCCGAACGGCTGCTCCAGCCGCAGATCGCTGATGGTGACCTCGCCATCGAACACCTGTGCATGCAGCGTAGTTCCGAGCGTGATCACGCCATCGCGCATGCGCAGCTTGGATATGACGCCGCCGATGCTGCCGCCGAACTCGGGCCAGCCGAATGCCTTGCTCAGGCGCTGCACGCTGATCGGCTGAATGGTCGCATCGACGATGAACGCGACGGTCGGCTGACCGGCGTTGCGTACACGAAAACTTTCGAGTTCGATGGCGCCGTCGAGCAGAGGCAGTCGTGCGGGTTGGAGCAATCGGAACTGCCGGCCGCGCGTCGAGAATTGGATCGCGGCCGCGCCCAGGTCGAGATTGAGCAGGACGCCACCGGTCCATTCGAGCCGCGAGTTCGCCACCTGCAGCGTCGTCTGCTTCTCGATATCGTCAGTGGCGGCCGCCCGGTCGTCGACCCTCTTATCATCCAGCCAGTGCCACTCGCCACGCAGTGCCTTGAGCACCAGGTTGCGAGCGCCGTCGTCGACATCGATAGCGTCGAGCTGCAGGTCGAATTTCTGTGGCAGGCCGTTCGCAACCGAGATGTGGCCCGCAAGCTTCCCGCTCGTCGTGAGCGCTTTGAAATTCGTATCGAGCAGCAGCGGTTGCAGATAGCTCTCGTAGGCGCCGGGAAAGCGCAGCGCCGTCACATCTAGATTCAGATCGCGCAGCGGCTGCTCCGCTGCAAAATCCAGGCGCCCACTGCCGCTCGCACTCAGCACTTGCCGATGTTCGATAACGAACGATTCCAGCGACAACGAAGCATCGTCGCTATACCTGCCACGCGCCCGCGCGTCGATGCCATGTGCCGCGAAGTCGAGGAACAGCGGCTCCGCATACGCATGTCCCGAACCGGATGCGACGTGAGCCTGCCATCGCCACGCTGCGCGAGCGCCATTGAAATTCCGCCCGGTGTGATTTCGCTCGGCTGCGAGCGAGGCAATCCGCTCGACGTCGGCATCGATAGTCAGCGATAGCTTCTCGGTAGCAATGCTGCCTGCGGGATTGTTGGCTGTCAGCGCGGCGATAGAGAGTTTCGCCGCACCAGACCGCAGCGTATCCGCACCACGTGCACTCAGCGCTCCGGAGATCGATCCAGTCGCGGTGAACGCCGGCAAGGCGATGCCCAAGGTCTGCGATACTTGCAGCAGGCTTGCGATGGCAACGCCGTGCAACTCGGCTCGCACATCCCAGTTCTCATCCGACAACGAAGCGTGCATGACGGCCTTGCCGCTACCGATACGCACGTCCTGCAACTCGAGATCGATCGCGCCCGTCGGCCGCCGATAGACGATGCGACCGGTAATCTGCTGCCTGCCGAACGGCGTCGTGGCTGCAGCTATCTGCGCTCGATGACAGGCGATGGTTTGCCGGCCCAGCTCCAGGTCGAGACAATCGATACGCACGTCGCGCAGCAGTTCCTTCTGTCCGGGCAACTGCAGCCGTGCCACGATGGCGTGCGCCTGGGTACGCTGAGGCAGATCGACACGCACTGAAATATTTTCGGCGCTCCAGCCTGCTCCCGCGACACGTTCGATCTGGAGATCGAGATTGTCGACGGCGAACACGGCGCCGGCCAGGCCGAGCGGCACGACGACGAGCAACGTAAGCAACACCCTGGCGAGCATCGGGCGATGATAACTGCCCGCCGATCCGGCATGTTGCGGTCGCCCGGTTGTTGTGGTTGATACTGGGGAACAATTGCGCTCTCGCAGGACTGCTAGGGATCCGTCAACGTCAGGACCGAGCACTCATGCCGTCAATTCCTTCCAGGTCCTTGCAACGTCCCCGCACGGCTCGACTCGACGGCTGGGCCGGCGCACTGGCCGGCCCACTGGCCATCGTAGTGTCCGTAGCACTGCTCCTCACCGGTTGCGCCACGGGCTTTTTCTACAATCGCCTCGACACCCTGGCGAGCTGGTATTTCGAGGACCTGGTCTCGCTCACCGACGACCAGCGGCACGAGTTGCGTGACTGGCTGGAACGCACCCTGACCTGGCACAGGCATTCCGAGCTGCACGGGTATGCACAGTTCGTCCGCGATATTTCCGACGAGGTGGCGACACCAGGCACTCGGGCTGCCTACGAGAAGCAACGCGGACGCTTCGACGGCTTCGTCAAAAGCCTGGTCGACAAGACCACGCCGGAAGCGGCGCGCCTGCTGCTCAGCCTGTCGTCCCAACAGACGGATGAAATGCTGGCGAGCCTTGCGGACAAATCGCGCAAGCGCCGGGAAAAGAACATCAAGCTGGTCGCCGAAGACAAATGGCAGACCGAGCAGCAGGAAGATATCCAGGCGCAGCTCAAGCGCTGGACCGGCTCCGTGACCGACCGGCAGAAGCAGATCGTCGCCCGCGGCGTTGCCGAACTCGAACCGACCTACCGGGACTGGGCCGCCAGCCAGGAGCAATGGCGAAGCGCGCTGCGCACCGCCCTGGCGGGAAATCATGCCGAGGCGGAGACACAACAACGTGTACAGTCGCTGCTCAGCGATCCCGACCGGCAATGGACTCAGGGGTATGCGCAGAAGATCGCTCGCAATCGAGACCGGTATCTGAATATGCTCGCGTCCCTCGACGCGTCGCTGTCACCGGCCCAGCGGACGCGCCTGCGCGATGAGTTGCAGAAGCTCGCCGGCCAAATCGACAAACTGGCGGAGGGAAAGGAATGAACGCGAAAGTCAATTCGGCGGCAATGCTGGCCGCTGCGCTCCTGCTTGGTCTCGGTGGTTGCGGTCAATCGAAACAGGAATCGGCAGCCGTTGCGCCGCCCGCTCCTCCAGCGGCTGAACCGGCACCAGCGCCCGTCACCAATGAATCGCTCGTCGATGCGGCCATCGCGAGCACGGAGCGACTGCCAGGCGACGCAGAACAGGACACCTGGCGTAAACCGAAAGAGGTCCTGATGTTCCTGGGCGTGAAGCCCGGCATGGCGGTGCTGGATTACTTTTCCGCGGGCGGCTACTACACCGAACTGCTGTCGCGGATCGTGGGAGAGCAAGGCAAGGTCATCGCGTATAACAATGCGGCCTACCTGAAATTCGCGAAGGACGTGCCACAACAGCGCTACGGCGCGAATCGCCTGACGAATGTCGCACAGGTGACCACGCCACCCGCCGAACTCTCAGTTGCGCCGAACGCGCTGGATGCGGCTTTGTTCGTCATGTCCTATCACGATCTCTACTGGCAGCCGAAGAAAGAACCGGACTGGGGCGTGATCGATCCGGCGCAGGCGCTGGCCAAGCTGGTGCCGGCGCTCAAATCCGGAGCGGTGGTCGTGGTCGTCGACCACGTTGCACGCGCCGGCGGCGACACGTCCAAGACTGTCGATGCCCTGCATCGCATCGATCCCGCGGTGATCAAGCGCGATTTCGAAGCGGCCGGCTTGACCTTCGATGGCGAAAGCACCGCGCTGCGCCACGAGGCCGACGACCACACCAAGCCCGTCTTCGATCCATCGGTCCAGCACCAGACCGACCAGGTGATCTATCGCTTCCGTAAACCTTAGAGCCCGAAAACCTCGGGTTCGGGGGAATCCGCTCCCCGGTCCTGCAGGAATTAACACGGAACGTGTGGCCGGGAACACCTTTGATGGAAGGGCGGTGCGCAACTCGCCCTTCTTCTTTGTGGAGTCCGGTGGATTTACTCCGCTATGATGGCACCCGGCGTGCCTCGCGGGATCGGACATGTCCGGCGCCGGAGCAACGGATCGCCGCCTATAGTTTCTTACACCGCCGTCAGTCCTCATGGCTCAAAAACGTGCTCTCATCGTCGATGACTCGCGCTCGGCGCGGGTCATTCTCGGCCGCATGCTCGAAGGATATTCGTTGCAGGTCGACTCGTCCGAGTCCGCCGAGCTGGCGCTGGAATATCTGCGGCAGACCAAACCCGACGTGATTTTCATGGATCACCTGATGCCGGGCATGGACGGCTTCCAGGCCATCCAGGCGATCAAGAGCGATCCGGGCACTGCCACCATTCCAGTGGTGATGTACACCTCGCAGGAAGGCGAGCTTTATGTCAGCCAGGCGCGTGCGCTCGGCGCCGTCGGCGTGTTGCCGAAGACGGTGAAGCAAGCCGACGTCTCGCGGGTGCTGTATCAATTGCGACTGCTGCCGGATCGTCGCGACGGTCGTGTAGCCACGGTCAGCAGTGGCGGCGGAGACTCGATGGGCGTGGAGATCGCGCCAACACCACAGGTCTCGTCACGCGAATTCGAGACTGCGATCCGCACAGCGCTGGCGCCGGCCCTGAAAGAACAGAGTCTCGAACTGCGCCGCTTTTTCGCGGCCGGCATGGAAGCGTTCGCCCGGCGCCTCGGTGAAGCCCAGGGCTTCAATAAGGGTGCAACTGGCGCGGGCGCCACGACGACGGCACTGACTACAGAGTCGCTGCCTCCTGCGGTGCCTCCCGAACCGCCACCGGCCCCTGCGTCGCGCTGGCCACTGGCCGCTGGGATAGTGACGCTCGCTCTGGTGCCTACGATCGTATTGGCGGTGCTCTACTCGCGCATTGCCGAGACCTCCAAGGAGCTGATGCAGTCGAATGCACGGCTCGCTTCGGTGGTCGAAGAACAGCAGCTGCAGGTCTCAGCGCTGCAGAAAGCAGCCACCGCCATGGCGGCGACGGCTGCAGCCGCAAGTCAGCCCGACAATCCCGAAATCGAACCGGTTCCCTATGGCGAGACTCCGCTGTCTGGCGCGCGGCTCGAAAAGTTTCGCGACATGATCGAACGGCTGCGTGCCCAGGGTTTCCACGGCAAGGTCAAAGTAGTCACCTACGTCGGCGACTTCTGCCTCACCGGCAGCGGTATCGAAGGCTATTCGGTCGCCAATGACGAGATGCCTTACAAGCGCTGCGACCAGGTGGGCAATCCATTCGAAGACGGCCTGGCGCCCGCACAACGCCAGTCGCTCGCCTTTGCCAACCTGCTCTCGACGATTCGCCAGCAGGCCGGCGAAGGTTTGACCATCGAAGTGACACACGCCGGCCGCCGCCCCGCTGCTCCCTATCCCGAAGGCGACAAGCTTGCCAAGGTCACTGCCGGCGAGTGGAACCGCATTGCCGCGCAGAACAATCGGGTGGAGTTCGGTATTGAAGCTGCCAGCTGACGAGCGCCCCTGGCTGCTCTACGGCGCCACCGGCTATACCGGTGAACTGATCGCACGTGAGGCCGTGCGGCGTGGCATGCGGCCCATCCTCGCGGGCCGTTCCCGCTCCAGGATCGAAAAGCTGGCAAAGGAACTCGGCTGTCCGCACGCGGTGTTCGCGCTCGACGACCACACCAGCATGCTTTCCTCGATGGAGAACGTGTCGGCCGTCCTGCATTGCGCCGGGCCGTTCTCCGCAACCGCGCGTTCGATGATGCAGGCGTGTCTCGCCTCGCATATCCACTATTTCGATATCACCGGTGAGATCGACGTATTCGAACTCGCTCACAGCGTGCACGACAAAGCTCAGCGCTCCGGCATCGTGCTGTGTCCCGGAGTCGGCTTCGATGTGGTGCCGACCGACTGCGTGGCGATGAAACTGAAAGAAGAAATGCCTGACGCCACCCATCTCACGCTGGGATTCGACGGCGGTTCGGGCTTGAGCAAGGGCACCGCGAAGAGCGCGATGGAAGCGGCAGGCGCCGGCTCCAAAGTGCGCCGCGATGGCAAGATCGTCAGCCTGCCATTGGGATCGCAGACGCGGCAGATCAACTTCGGCAACGGCGACCGGCTGGCCACCTGCATTCCATGGGGCGATGTGAGCACCGCGTTCTACAGCACGGGAATTCCCAACGTCGAAGTATTCACCTCGACCAGTCCGGCGGCATTGAAGCGCATGCAGCGTGCGAACACCATGCGACCGCTGTTGCGCAGAAGCCTGGTCAAAGCATTGCTTCGCTACGCCATCGACCTGCGTGTGGAACCCCCGAACGAAACCCAGCGCAACAGCAATGCGAGCCTGGTCTTTGCGGAAGTGCGCAACGCGGCGGGCAAGTCGGTGACGGCCCGCTTTCGCACCGCGAATGGCTACGCGTTGACGGTCGCCTCGGCGCTAGCCATCCTTACCGATGTGCTCGCACGTCCGCGGGCGCCGGGCTTCTATACACCGAGCAAATTGATGGGAGCGGATTTCGTCGCGGCCCTGCCGGGGTTCGCGGAGATCGCCCTGCCTTGAGCGACGATGGCTTGAATCGACGATGAGCGCCTCACTGCCAGATCCGACCGCTGCGTTGCTCGCCGCAACGAGCACGTTCACGCCGCTGCGCTGGCTCGGCAATCCGCACCTGCAATCGATTCTCCCCAGCCTGCGTATTCGTCGTCCCTGGCTGATGCGGCGAGCCAGGCAACTGCTCGCCTGCTCGCAGGATCGGATCGTCGATTGCGGCGACGGCGTCCGGCTGCTGGGCCACTACTCCAGTCGTCAGGCGCTGGGCCTCGAACCGGCCAAGGAACTGGCCATCCTGCTGCACGGTTGGGAAGGCAACGCCGACTCGATGTACGTGCTGTCGCTGGGTAGTCATCTGTTCGAGCGCGGCTGCGACATTTTCCGCCTGAATTTTCGCGATCACGGCGCGAGCCATCATCTCAACGAAGATATTTTTCATTCGTGCCGCTTGCCGGAAGTGATCGGCGCGGTCCGCGAGATCCAGCGTGGGTTGCCGCAGTTGCCGGTGACGATCGCGGGATTTTCCCTGGGCGGCAACTTCGCATTGCGGGTCGCAGCCAAGGCTCCTTCGGCCGGCATTCGCCTGCGACGCGCCATCGCGATCTGTCCGGTGCTGCGTCCGCATCACACCATGGAGGCGCTCGAGACCGGCTCGTTCATCTACCAGCAGTATTTCATCTCCAAGTGGAAGCAGTCGCTGCGGCTGAAGCAGCAACTGTTTCCGCAACGCTTCGACTTCAGCGCCATTCTCCAGCAGCGCAGCATCAAGGCGATGACGCAGATCCTGGTGGAACGCTACAGCGAATTCGCGGATCTCGATGCCTATCTCAACGGCTATGCAGTGACGGGCGACGTGCTCGCGTCGCTGGAATTGCCGGCTCACATCCTGTGTGCACTGGACGATCCGATCATTCCGGCGAAGGATCTGGCGGAGCTGGCGAAAACGCCATGGCTGCACATCAACGCAGTGGCCAACGGCGGTCATTGCGGTTTCGTAGACCGCTTCGGCAAAGAGAGCTGGGCGGACCGCGAGGCCGCGCGTTTGATGGGCCTATAGAGATGGACTAGCAGTCAGGCACGCAGCCGCAGGCCGCGAAATTCCCGGAGCATCGGCCGCACCGAGAATGTTTCAATGAGGCGTGCGCCACGCGACGCCAGTTCGAGCGCCTGGTCCCTGTCGGACACTTCGTAGATACCCCAGCGCCAGGGCCCCTTCCATAAGCGAGACGTGCTGTCCGTCAGCAGCTGGTGATCGCAGAACAGGTAGTCGGGCGCGAGCGCTTCGCTCTTCAATGCCGACAGGCTGGTGTATTCGGTGAGCACCCAGCCGACGCGATACGACGACACCTGCCGCACATGATGAATGGCGGCGAGGTCGAACGAGGTGAGCACGCATTGACGCGCGACCGGCTTGAGCACGTCGCATATGCGCCGTACGACGATTTCCGGCCCGAAGGTCCGCAAGCTCGCACGCTGCATGTTGATGAAGGCGGTCGCTGACGGATGCGATTCGAGCAGGCTCACCGCCTGGGCGAGCGTTGGAATCCCGACATCGGTGAAACGTTGCGCGAACCGGGCCGTCTCGTTGACCGAGACTTCGGTCAGTTCCTGCAACGGCATTTCCAGCGCATTCCGATCGACGCCTGCAGTACGGCTGAGATTGGAATCGTGCAGCAGGACCGGCTGGCGATCGGCGGAAAGCTGCACGTCGAAGGCAATGAAATGCGCACCCAGCTCCAGCGCCGACCGCAGCGCTGGGAGCGTATTCTCCGGGAACTCCGCGGTGTTACCGCGCCGGGCGATCAGGTCGGGGAGTCTGGGAAGGGACGCTGACATCCTTGCCTTGAGTCTGCAACGGGTGAGCGGGCGATCTTACAGGACCGGTCGCCACAACGCTGGGCCTGTGTCTTGATTCGTCCGCGTCCCGCATTCGCCCGCCGCGTGCCCGGTGAGGGATTCGGCTCATTGCAACTCGCCTCGTCGTCGGTTCGTTGCGACGCGCCCTGGCGAGAATTACACGCGGCGTGGAGCCGGCGCCCGCTTCCGTGCGTTGTCCCTCGCCGCCGGTAGGGATTTTCGCGCCAGCAAGGGGATGACGAGCTTGTTCACACCATCGACTCCACGGGCGAAACGCTGCCTCGGCCTGCTGTCGGTGTTGGCACTGGCGTTGATGCAGGGCTGCGGCGGCGGTGCGGATACGAAGCAGAACGATCCGCCGGTCGCCGAACCTCCGGTCGTACCCCCGACGATTCCACCGTCGACCCCGGCCAGCGGCCTCGATCGCCGGCCGTCGAATGCGACGTGCCTCGCCGGCGATCGTCCGGCCGGCGACGATCAGATCACGCTGACTCCATTCACCAACCTGACCTTCAACGCATCGCTCGCGCTGCTGCAGGCGCCTGGGGACAACTCGCATTGGTACGTTGTCGAGCAGGGCGGACTTGTCAAGCGCTTCGACGGCACGGCTGCTACAACGACGACGACGTTCATCGACATGCGCGCACGCGTCACGTCGGGAGGAGAAACCGGCCTGCTCGGCATGGCGTTTCATCCCAATTTTCCGACCGACAAGCGCGTGTTCCTCTCGTACACGATTCGAGTCGGCGGCAACTTGGTTTCGCGCGTGTCCAGTTTCATCAGCAACGATGCTGGCGCGACGCTCGATAGCGGCAGCGAAAGCGTGCTGCTTACGCTCAACCAGCCCGAAGACAATCACAACGGCGGCAACATCGCGTTCGGCCCCGATCGCTTGCTCTACATTGGATTCGGCGACGGCGGTGGCGCGGGCGATGCCCACGGCACTACCGGCAACGGCCAGCGGCTGACGACGCTGCTCGGCAAGATGCTGCGCATCGATGTCGACAGCGGTTCGCCGTATGGCATTCCCGTCGGCAATCCGTTCGCATCGCACGCGGCTTGTCCGGCGGCGGGACGAGCCGCGTCCGAGTGCCCCGAGATCTATGCCTGGGGCTTTCGCAATCCGTGGCGCTGGAGCTTCGATCGCAGCAACGGCGAACTGTGGCTCGCCGATGTCGGCCAGGGTCAATGGGAAGAAGTCGACAAGGTCGTGGTCGGCGGCAACTACGGCTGGCGTTGTCGCGAAGGCGCACACAATTACAGTCCCACCACGGCAGGCTGCTCGACCGCGCCGTTGATAGAACCGGTCGCTGAATACGATCACACGCTCGGCTATTCCATCACCGGCGGCTACGTCTATCGCGGCACGCAAACGACGTCGCTGCGTGGGCGCTATCTGTTCGGCGACTTCGGCTCGGGCCGGATTTTCGCCTGGATTCCAGAGAACGCGACAGCGGATGCGCCACGTAAGCCGACACAGCTACTGGCCAGTGGGCTGAGCATCGCATCGTTCGCGCAGGGCAACGATGGCGAACTCTATGTCGTGGCCTACGACTCCCTGCGCAAGATCGTGTTTCAAGCGCCGACTGCCAGCACGAGCCTGCCCGAAAAATTGAGCGCGACCGGCTGCGTCAGCGCAAGCGATGTCACCAAGCCCGCGGACGGATTGATTCCTTACGATATCAACGCAGTCTTCTGGTCCGACGGCGCCAGCAAGCAACGCTGGATCGCCCTGCCCGACGGCGCGAACGCCACTGTCCAGAACGACGGCGACTGGAGCTTTCCAATCGGAACCGTGTTGATGAAGAACTTCCGTGTCGATGAGCGGCTGCTCGAGACGCGCCTGCTGAAGCGACACAACGATGGCAACTGGAGCGGCGCAACGTATGAATGGAACACAGCGCAAACCGATGCGACGCTGTTACGAGGCGGCGCGATCCGTGACATCGGCAGCGGCCACCAATGGCTGTTTCCCAGCGAATCGCAATGCCTGGAGTGCCATACCTCCATCGCCGACCGTGCACTCGGACTGGAGTCGCAACAGCTGGATCGCAACTTCACTTACCCGCAGACGGCGCGCACCGCGAATCAAGTGGTGACGTTGACTACCGTCGGCGTCGTCACTGGAACGAACTCGACAGCGCCGTTGCCGGATCCTTTCGACACCTCGAAGCCGCTGGGCGATCGGGCGCGAGCGTACCTGCATACCAACTGCTCGCAGTGCCATCGGCCCGGCGGGCCGACGCCATCCGCAATGGACCTGCGTTTCAACACGGCATTCGCCGCCACCGGGACATGCAACGTCGCTCCGCAATCCGGCGACTTGGGAGTGGGCGCAACAGCGAAATTGATCGCGCCCGGCGCGTCGGCTGATTCCATCGTAGTCAATCGAGCCAATCGCCGCGACGAGCATGGCATGCCGCCGCTTGGGTCGTTGGCGGTGGATAGCGCTGGAGTGGCGCTGCTGAAGAGCTGGATCGATTCACTGACCGGTTGCTAGCGCCGTCGACGAGCCGTGCACGGCACGCGACCGTGCGTGTCGGGGATCGCGTCGCTTGTGGTTACGATGAGAGTGACGCCAACAGCAGCAGGAACTGAAGCATGAACCGACGTGACGCAATCAAGTCAGCCACGGCGCTGGCGCTGGGGAGCATGGCATCGACCTCCGTATGGTCGCAGAGTAGCAAGCTGCGGGTGCTGATTCTCGGCGGCACTGGCTTCATCGGTCCGCACTTCGTCGAGGTGCTGCGTGCGCAGGGACACACGATCACGTTGTTCAATCGCGGGCGGCGCAATCCTGGACTGTTCAAGGATATCGAAACGCTCATCGGCGATCGCGACGGCAAACTCGATGCCCTGCGAGGCCGCGACTGGGATGTCGTCATCGACGACTCTGGCTTCGTGCCGCGCATCGTGCGGCAGTCGGTGGAGCTGCTCCACGATCATGTCCAGCATTACATCTATATTTCGAGTATTTCAGCTTACGCAGACTTGTCGAAACCGAACCTGGACGAAGACCAGCCGCTCGCCGTGCTCGGGGATCCGACAGTCGAACAGATGTCGGATGCAGCGTATGGCGGATTGAAGGCGCTGTGCGAGCAGGTCGTGCAGAAAGCCTACGGCAAGCGCAGCGCAGCGATCAGGCCAAGCTACATCGTCGGCCCTGGCGATACTTCGGATCGATTCACTTACTGGCCGGTACGCGTGAGCCGCGGTGGCGAGATGCTGGCCCCCGGCACCGCAAGCGATCCGATTCAATTCATCGATGTGCGCGATCTCGCCGACTTCATGCGGCTGTGTGTGGAACGACGAATCGGTGGCAGTTACAACCTTTGCAACGCGCCGCACTCCGTCACTATGGGTTCGTTACTCGACACCAGCAAGAAAATCTCGCACGCGGATACGCACTTCGTCTGGGCCGACGCGACCTTCCTCGAACAACAGCACCTGACCGATAGCGGCGAACTGCCCATCTGGTCGCCGCCGACAGGTGCAACAGCGGGTGCAGCGCTCATCAGTCCCGCACGTGCGGTCGCACAAGGATTGCGCTTTCGCTCCCTGGAAACCACGATAACCGATACATTGGCGTGGCAGCGGCAACGGCCCGCAGCACACAACATGAATGGCGGGCAGAAACTGCGGGCGGGACTTTCTCCCGAACGGGAAACCGAATTGCTCGCGCTGCTGAAAAGCCGCAGGGGTTGAGAGGAAAAATCTAGTCTCCCCACGCCGAGAATCGGGGTTCTCGGCGGACCATTATTGTTCGCATCGTTCTTATTGTTAACTAGGGACCGAATTTCGCCGCCGTATCGTCCGGCGGCGCTGTGTATCTGCGGCCCAGCGGCTATGATGGCTGCATGGACCCGGGACGCAACCGTACGAGGCCGACAACATGAACTCCATTGCATCGTCAAGCCACCGCGTCGACCGCTCGGGGACCAACGTGCCGCGGAACGTCCGGTGGTCTCTCCTGTTGGCATTGGGTGGGACATTGAGTGTTCTGGGTGCGTGCGATCGTATCGGCGTGACGCCGGCCGCTGCTCCGAGCGCTGCTCCTGCAACCGGTGTTGCAACGGCAAGTCCGGAAGTATCCTGGGCGAGCAGCGCGCTGGCGCGAAATCCGAATCTCGAAGTGCTTGCGACCGATACGGCCGCCGGCGTGTTCACGATTCGATTCAAGTCGAGCGGCGAAGTACGCGCGGTCAAACTTGCCGACCTTGCGGCGAGTCCGATTACTGAGTTGGCGCAACGGCCGCAGGCCCTCTCTCCGGACGTCGCATCGCCGGCAGCGACGCAGCCAGCGAAAGACGTTGCGCCGCCTTCTCCTGCAACGACACCGAAAGCTCCCGCTTCTCCACCCATCGCTCCAGTGCCCGCGCCTGACGATACTGCGCTGGCGAAGAACACCGATCCCACGCAGGGCTACAGCATCAAGCGCGAAGGTGGCCGGTTACGTGTCAGCGGCCCGGGTGTCAGCATCGTTTCCTCCGGCGCTGCTTCCGCTGCGAACTCCAGCGCCAATGAAGTGCTCAGTCCCGAACCGGTCATCTGCGAAGGCAACCGCCTGCTGCATCTGGACAACCGCGTGATGAGCTTCGAAGGCAACGGCGTCATCGCCCGCGGCGGTTGCGAGCTCTACATCACCAACAGCCACATCACTGCCACCGGCACCGCCGTGGTGATCGGCGATGCCGTCGTGCACATCGCCAACAGCACCATCGAAGGCAGTAGCGCTTCGTTAGACGCTGACGATCGCGCTCGCATATTCGTTCGTTCGAGCACCTTCCACGGCGTACCTCGCCGCACCGAACTCGCCCAGATCCAGGACCAGGGCGGCAATCGCTGGCGGTGAGTAGGCGGGATTAACCCCAGCGATGCGTGAGTGAAGGGTTAGGAATTTCTTGAAGCCCTCTCATATCGCCACGCCGGTGACGCAGGGCTCCGACGCTACTCTCCGTCCAGCGGCCCGAAGTCGGTCGCGTTGCTCAGGTCGTGAATCTCCAGTTCCTTGCCCCGGCGCAGCATGCGCTTGCCGAGGTCCGGGAAGTCCGCCACTTCCACGTCGCGGTTTTCTCCGCCCATGAGATAGACCAGTTCGGTCTCGAACGGATTGCGTAGATGATGCGCGACGCCGGGCGTAGGGAAAGCCATGAAGTCGCCACGGGCAACTTCATACTCCACGCCGTCGATCTTCGCGATGCCGCGGCCTTCGAGAATGTAGATCCATTCCTCTTCCTGCCAGTGCGAGTGGTAGACGAAGGATTCCTTGCCGGCAGCCACGCGAGCGAGATTGACGCCGGTGCGACGCAGGCCGGTGGACTTCGCCATCTGGTAGCCGGTGATCTCGGACAGCGCATTCCACGGATGTGAAAAGGTCTGCGAGCGGGCGGCGATGTCGGCGGCGCGAAGCAGGTACAGATTGGGTCGGTCGGTCATGGCGGTGTATTCACTGTGGAGATGCGCACAAGGTTAACTCACTAATCCCTTGCACACGACGCCGCAGGTGGGCACCCTTCCGCGGATGAATAAATGGCGCATTGCCGGCCTGAGCGTGCTGGTCGTGGTAGCGGGCTGGCTCGCATGGCGCAGCTTCATGCCCGCCGAACCGCCGCCTGCTCCGACACCGCCGCCACCACCACGCGAAGTCTTTCACGCGACCAAGCCGCTGCACGTCATCGTGGCTGGCGCAGCGAATCCGAATCCCGGGTCGAGTGCCGGTGCTGGCGCCCCGTCGAATGCCTTGCCGCATGAGTGGCTCGAACGCGAGCTGAGATTCGTGCTGACCCGGGGCAAGATGCGCATTGCATCGAGCGATGCCCAGGTGGCGAAGACTGCATTCACGTTGCGCATCGAGATGCCGGAGCCGCAGAAATCCACCAATGCGCGCATCACTCTGCTCGCACCCGACGGTGTCACGGAAAAGCAGATCGAGGCTCCGTTGGAATTGAAGGACCGGCTCGCCACCGTCCAGTCGCTGACCAGTTATCTACCCAAATTTCTAGGCGCGGCTACGACGACGGCCGATTGGGGAGCGCTCGTCGGCACCGCGGACGCGGCTGCGTACGAAGGATTCCTGCTCGGATCGAGTGCCTTGCTCGATAGCAATGCAAGAGGATTCACCCAGCCTGCGCACACTCGCGATCTGGCTCGAAGCGTCGAGCAGCTCGAAGCACTGACCCGCAAGTATCCGACCTTTGCACGCGCCCAGGGGCTGCTCTCCCTCGCCTATCTCAGCCTGGGCGGGAAAGACCAGGCATCGCTCACTCAGATCGCCGACGGCACCGCCAAGCGAGCGCTCGCATTGGATGATGAACTTGCCGACGCGCACAGTGCCATGGGCCTTGCGAGACTGCGGCGTGGCGAATGGATCGCGGCGCGCGAACGCTTCGAAGCGGCGCTCGCGATCGACGTGAATGCCGTACCGGCATTGGAAGGACTTGGCTGCCTGCTCGCAGAAACAGGGCAGATGAAGGCGGCATTGCCAGTGGCCGCACACGCCATCCTGATGCAGCCTGGCAATGTCGGCGCCCGTGAGTGCCTGGTCTATGCACGCCTGGCGTCTTCCACATCGACAGCGGCTCCCCTTGTAGACGCCGTGGACGCAGGCGCCGATGCCGGTGCGAGTACGGATCTCGCTGTCGTGCGTGTCGAAGCGTTGTCTGCAATGCTCGCTGGCGATCTCAACTCAGCCGAGCGCCTGCTGACGGCCGCAGCAGGCGCCGATAGCACCTGGGTCAGGTCGCTGCTCAATGCCGCTGCCAACAAGAAGGCGATACCGGAAGCACTACGAGCCATCACGCTCGCTGCCAGCGATGGTCAGATCGACGCCGCCACCGAGGTTCTGTGCGGCGCCGCGTTGCGCCAGGCGGATTTCGTCTTCAATCGGATGTCGCGCCTGGAGAAGCAGAACGAAGCTGTGCCATTGCGGATTCTCTGGCTGCCGCGGACGACGTTCCTTCGCCAGAATCGCCGCTTCGAACAACTGGCGACCGCGGTGGACCTTGGCAGCTATTGGCAGGAACATGGTCGGGCTGATGTATGCGAAGCCGAACCGCAGGTATACGGCTGCAACCTGCGTCCGTCCTCCGTCAAACAGAAGGCAGCTCGACAACGCGACTGACTGTCGCGCCGCTGTGCAGAATGGTCCAGCCATTCCGTTGGTCTGGTCCAGACCATTCACGTTGGTCGTTCGTCGAATGACCGTCTGGGGGCATGGGAAGCGCCTATAATCCCGCTCCCGCAGCACACCGATCGTTCGAGAAATACCGGCACCCTACCGGTCTGCAGAACACGGTCGCGTGTGCTATCGATATCCACTCGCTCACTACGGGAGACTCTGATGGGGGCTATCAACGCCGTCGTAACCCTGGCCGTCGAAGGCGACCTCGGCATCCTGTCCGTCAATTCTCCACCCGTGAATGCGCTCTCGCAGCCGGTCCGCGAAGGCATCAAGAAGGGCGTCGAGCAGGCGACCGCGAACTCCGCGATCAAAGCCATCGTGCTCATCTGCGAGGGCAAGACCTTCTTCGCCGGCGCAGACATCGCCGAGTTCGGCAAGCCGCCGCAGGCTCCGAGCTTGCACGAAGTCGAAGACACCATCGAGAATTCGACCAAGCCCGTCATCGCCGCGATTCATGGCACCGCACTCGGTGGCGGGCTCGAAGTCGCATTGAGCTGCCACTACCGCGTCGCCGTGCCGTCCGCGAAATGCGGACTGCCGGAAGTGAACCTGGGATTGTTGCCGGGCGCCGGCGGCACCCAGCGATTGCCTCGCATCGTCGGGCCCGAAGCGGCGCTCGACATGACGACGTCCGGCAGGCACATCGACGCCAAGACCAGCCATGCGGCCGGCCTGTTCGATGAGCTGGTGACCGAAGGCGAACTGCGCAAGGGCGCCGTCGCATTCGCGAAGCAAGTCGTCGCCGAGCGGCGGCCATTGAAGAAGGTTCGCGATCTCAACGACAAGATGATCGCGGCGCGCGCCAGGCCGGAAATCTTCGCCGACTTCCGCAAAGCGAACGCCCGCAAGTTCCGCGGCTTCCTCGCTCCCGAGTACAACATTCGCGCGATCGAAGCGGCCGTCAACAAGCCGTTCGACGCAGGCCTGGAGATCGAGGGCAAGATGTTCAGGGAGTTGCTGAACGGCACGCAGTCCGCGGCACAGCGTTACGTGTTCTTCGCCGAACGCCAGGTCTGGAAGATTCCGGACGTGCCGGATGACACGCCGACCGTTGCGATCAAGAAAGTTGGCATCGTCGGCGCCGGCACCATGGGCGGCGGCATTGCGATGAATTTCGCGAACGCCGGCATTCCCGTCACGATTGTCGAAATGAAGGCTGACGCCTTGGAGCGCGGCCTCGGCGTGGTCCGCAAGAACTACGAGCGCAGCACCAAGAGCGGCAAGCTCACCATGGCCGACGTGGACCGGCGCATGTCGTTGCTGACCGGCTCGCTCGAACTGGAAAAGCTCGCCGATTGCGACCTGGTCATCGAAGCCATTTTCGAGAACATGGACGTGAAGCAGGACGTGTTCGGCAAGCTCGATCGCATCGTGAAGCAAGGCGCGATTCTCGCCAGCAACACCTCCGCTCTGGACATCGACGAGATTGCCACGGTGGTGAAGCGCCCCGAGTGGGTGATCGGCCTGCACTTCTTCTCGCCCGCCAACGTGATGCGGTTGCTCGAAGTCGTGCGGACGGCGAAGAGTTCCAACGCCGTCATCGCGACATCGATGCAGCTCGCGAAGAAGATCGGCAAGATCGCAGCGCTCGTGGGCGTGTGCCCCGGCTTCGTCGGCAATCGCATTCTCTTCGCCCGCACGCTGCAGGCGAACGCCATGCTGATGGAAGGCGCGATGCCGTGGGACATCGACAAGGTGATGTACGACTTCGGCCTGCCCATGGGCCCGTACGCGATGTCGGATCTCGCCGGTCTCGATCTCGGCTGGATCAAGGAGAAATCATCGAGCTCCACGATTCGCGAAGTGCTGTGCGAAAAGGATCGCCGCGGCCAGAAGACGGGGGCCGGCTTCTACGATTACGATGAGCAACGCAACTCGAAACCCTCGCCGGTCACCGAACAGATCATCAAAGACTTCGCCGCGAAGAGCGGCCTGCCGCAGCGCAAGCTGTCCGAACAGGAAATCCTCGAGCGCTGCGTGTACGCGATGATCAACGAAGGCGCCAAGATCCTGGAAGAGAAGATCGCCATCCGTCCCTCGGACATAGACGTCGTCTGGATCAACGGCTACGGCTGGCCGGTGTATCGCGGCGGTCCGATGTTCTATGCCGACACGGTCGGACTCAGGAACGTGGTCGCGAAACTCGAGGAATACGGCCCGAAGCTCGGCAGGGATTTCAAGATTTCGCCGCTGCTGCAACAGCTTGCCGCCGAGGGCAAGCGCTTCCAGGACATGAAATAGGCAGCCGCACACCAGCTATCTGCTACTACTGGATTTATCTACCAAGCCAGATTGTCGAAGAGGTTCGCCATGCGTGAAGCTGTCATCGTCTCCACCGCCCGCACGCCGATAGGCAAAGCGTATCGCGGTGCGTTCAACAACACCCAGGGCCAGGCGCTGGCCGGTCACGCCATCGAGCACGCCGTGAAACGCGCCGGGATCGATCCCGGCGAAGTAGACGACGTCCTGCTCGGCTGCGCGCTTCAGCAAGGCACCACGGGCGGTAACGTCGCTCGCCAGGCAGCCCTGCGTGCGGGACTGCCTGTGACCGTGCCGGGCATGAGCATCGATCGCCAGTGTTCGTCGGGGCTGATGGCGATTGCGACGGCGGCGAAGCAGATCGTCATCGACGGCATGCAGATCGCCGTCGGTGGCGGTGTCGAATCGATCTCACTGGTGCAGAACGATAAGTACAACCTCTTCCGCGCCGCCGATCCGTGGCTGTCGAAGAACATTCCGCAGATCTATATGACCATGATCGAGACTGCGGAAATCGTCGCCGAGAAATACGGCGTGAGCCGTGAAGCGCAGGATGCCTACTCACTGCAGTCGCAGCAGCGCACAGCGAAGGCTCAAGCTGAGGGGCGCTATGCAGCGGAAATCGCGCCGCTGACGGCGATCATGACCGTCACCGACAAAGCGACCGGCGCGACTTCCGAAAAAGAAGTGACGCTCAAACTCGACGAAGGCAACCGCCCCCAGACCACGCTCGAAGATCTGCAGAAGCTGCAGCCGGTATTCAAGGGCGGCCAGCGCATCAAGGAAGGTCGTTTCATCACGGCAGGCAATGCATCGCAGTTGTCGGACGGCGCTGCCGCCTGCGTGCTGATGGAAGCCAAGGAAGCGTCGAAGCGCGGCTTGGCACCGCTGGGCGCGTATCGCGGCATGATGGTCGCGGGCTGCGGTCCGGAAGAGATGGGCATCGGTCCGGTGTTCGCCGTGCCTAAATTGCTGAAGGCTCACGGCCTGACCATGAACGACATCGGCATCTGGGAATTGAACGAAGCGTTCGCCAGCCAGGCACTCTACTGCCGCGACAAGCTCGGCATTCCGGACGACAAGCTGAATGTTTCCGGAGGCGCGATTTCGATCGGCCATCCTTACGGCATGTCCGGCGCCCGCATGACGGGGCACATCCTGATCGAAGGCAAACGTCGCGGCGCGAAGTACGGCATCGTGACCATGTGCATCGGCGGCGGCATGGGCGCCGCTGGCCTGTTCGAAATCTTCTGATCGACTGCTACTTCCTCCCCCGGTCTCCGGGGGAGGACCGAGGTGGGGGCATGCTGCTCCCGCTCACCTCCGCTGCCGCATCCTGCGGCAACCTCAGGAAGAACCACAACGAGCACAGCGACATCGCGCCTATCGCCACGAAGGCCGGGCTGACATTCCCGGGGGACAGCGTGCCTGAGCTGTTCAACTGCAGCGTGACATGCAGCGCGATTGCTGCAATGGCCACGCCGAGAGCCTGCGACAACTGCTGAAACATACTCGACAGGCTGCTCGCCCGGCTCATCCTTGCCTGCGGCACATCCGCGAATGCCAGCGCTTGCAGGCTCGTGAACTGCAGCGAGCGAAAAAATCCGCCGCCGAACAGCGCCAGGACCAGCAGCGCATGCGGAGTCGCGGCAGTGAATAGCGCGTAAGTCATGAAGATCAGCGCAGTCACCACGGTGTTTACGACGAGGACGCGCCGGAAACCGAAAGCACGGATGATCGGCGGCGCGGTGGTTTTCATGAACAGCGCGCCGGCAGCACTGGTGAATGTCATCGCTCCAGCTTCGATTGCGCTCAAGCCGAAGCCTACCTGCAGCAGCATGGCCAAAAGGAACGGGGTGGCGCCGACCCCCAGTCGCGCGAACGCGCCTCCCAGTAACGATGCAGCGAACGTCGGTATACGAAACAGCGACAGGTCGACCGCGGGTTCGGTCGTGCGCCGAGCATGCATGACATAAGCACACAGCCCAGCGACGGAGATTACAGCCACTGCAGCCAGCCAGTGTCCCGATACGGCGCTGCGTCCGACGTTCTCCAACGCAAACATCAACCCTGCCAGTCCGACGCCAGTGAGCAGGAACCCGAGGAAATCGAACCGCCCTGCGTGCTCTTCGCGGATGTCGGGCACGAAGGCGAGCACCAGCGCCACTCCGAGGACACCCATCGGAATATTGATGTAGAAAATCCAGCGCCACGAGCTGTAGGTGACGATGGCGCCGCCCAGCAGGGGGCCGATCACGGGACCGACCAGCGCCGGCATCGTCAGCGTCGCCATGGCGCGGACCAGTTGGGACTTGGGAACGGTCTTCAGCAGCACCAATCGCCCGACCGGAGCCAGCATGGCGCCGGCAAGGCCCTGCAGGACGCGTGCCCCGATCAGCTGCGGCAATGTCCGGGACAGGCCGCACAGCACCGAGCTGACTGCGAACAGGACGATGGCTGCGACGAATACTCTGCGAGCGCCGAATCGATCGGCTGCCCAACTGCTCACGGGAAGAAATACCGCGGTGCTGAGCAGGTAAGCGCTGATCGCCAGGTTCAGCCGCAATGGCTCGGCGCCCAGCGAAACCGCCATCGCGGGCAACGCGTTGGCGATGACCGTCGCATCCAGCGTCTGCATGAACAATGCGGAGCCGATGATGAGGGGAACCAGCCTGCTGTGTACAACGGGCTCGATGGCGGATGGATCTGGAATAACCGGCATGAAACGGCGAAGAATTTCACATTGAAGAGACTATCATGTGCCTTGCCGGCCGGTGGCGTTTCGCCAGCCGGACCATGAGCGCTAGGTCGGGAGCTGTACGGTGGGCGTTACAACCAGCCCCGTACCAGAGACCAGACAACTCGACCGTCCCCTCGACTTACTTCGGGTCAAGCAAGATGGCCACGCCAGAACAGAATTTAGTCGACAGCAGCTCGAGCCAGCAGCCGATTGCACCGGTAGCCTCGACAGCGCGCTATGCACGCAAGAAGCAGGCAATCGTCGCTGCCGCCAGTGAGATCCTGAATCGCGATGGCGTGAAGGGCATGACCCTGGCGAGCGTAGCCGCGCGGGTGGGATTGATCACTACCAGCGTCACCTACTATTTCAGAAAGAAGGAAGACCTGGCGGTCGCGTGTTTTCTCGAAGGCATCGAGCGCCTCGACGCCATCATGGACGAAGCGCTCAAAGCGCCCTCTCCCGAGCAGCGCCTGCTGCGGCTGATCGAGCTCTGGCTGAACCTGCAGGGCCGCATCGTCGCGGGCGAAGAGCCAGCCATCTCCGTGTTCAACGACATCCGCGCATTGCAGAAACCGCTGCGTACCGTCGTGCTCACCGAGTACATGAAATTTTTCGCCAAGCTGCGTGGTGTTTTCGACGACGGCGAATTCAGCTGGATCGACGACCAGGCGAAGACCGCACGCGCGCATGTGATGACCGAACACCTGTTCTGGGCAGTTGCCTGGTTGCCTCGCTACGACCTGGACGACTACCCCCGCATCCGCGACCGCATGTTCGACATTCTGATCAACGGACTCGGCGTTGCCGGCAGCAGCTGGGATCCCGCAGTGCTACCACTCGATGCGATCGTCAATCCGAGCGGCGCAGAAGTGTCGGCGGCGGAGACGTTCTTCATCGCGGCGACGCGATTGATCAACGAGCGCGGCTATCGCGGCGCGTCGGTGGAAAAAATCTCCGAGCGGCTCAACGTCACCAAGGGCTCCTTCTATCATCACAACGAGGCGAAGGACGACCTGGTGGTGGAATGCTTCGAACGCAGCTTCGAAACCATGCGCCGCATCCAGCGCGCCGTCTCGCATCGTTCGGAAAGCCACTGGTCGAACCTCGCGACAGTTGCCACTGCTTTGGTCAACTATCAACTGTCCGAACGCGGCCCGCTGCTACGTACTTCGGCTTTGACTGCATTGCCGCTGGGGATGCGAATCAAGATGGTGGAAAGCTCGAACCGTGTCTCCGATCGATTCGCCGCCAGCATCGCCGACGGCATCGCCGAGCGATCCGTGCGCGCCGTGGATCCCTTCATCGCAGCTCAAATGCTGACCGCAACCATGAACGCGGCTGCGGAAATCCGCTGGTGGATCCCGGACGTGCTGGCGGAGAACGCCGCGACGCTCTATGCAAAGCCGGCGCTGATGGGAATCTTCTCGCGCTGACGGTCCCCGGCTGCGCTACCACTCGCCCGTGTTGATCATCGAGGCCCAGGGCTCGCGCGGCGGCTGCGAGCCTCCCGCCTGCAACAGCTCGATGGAAATATTGTCGGGCGAACGCACGAAAGCCATGCGGCCATCGCGAGGCGGACGATTGATGGTCACGCCGTGGTCGCGCAGGCGCTGGCATGTTGCATAGATGTCATCGACTTCGTAAGCGAGATGACCGAAGGCCCGCCCGATACGGTAATCCTCGGGATCCCAGTTGTAAGTCAGTTCCACCTGCGCATCGTCATTGCCAGGCGCCGCCAGGAAGATCAATGTGAAGCGGCCTTTCTCATTCTCCGTCCGCCGCACTTCACGCAGACCCAGAGCATCGCAGTAGAATCGCAGCGATGCATCCACATCGCGAACGCGAACCATGGTGTGCAGGTACTTCATACGCTCAACGGCATCTTTCAGAACATTTCCGATTCGCCCGGCGACCTGACTTCGGTCTGCTTGTGCCGCGACACGATCCAATCGCCGGTGATCATTTCATCGTACGACTGGCCGGGACCGACCATCGGATACACGCCGGCGTCCGGATCGATGGCGACCTCGAGGAAGGCCGGGCCGCGGAATTCGACGAACTCACGCACCACGCGATCCAGGTCTCCCTTGCGATCCAGGCGCACCGCGAATTTGAAGCCATCGGCCTGCGCGGCTTTCACGAAGTCCTTGGTATGCAGCGATTTGTCGCTGGCCGAGAGACGGCCCTTGAAGAACAGCTTCTGCCATTGCTTCACCATGCCGTCGCCGTTGTTGTTGAGCACGACGACCTTCACCGGCAGGTCGTAGGTGGTCACCGTCTCCAGCTCGCCGAAGTTCATGCGAATGCTGGCATCGCCGTCGATGTCGATCACCAGCTTGTTGGGATTGGCGAACTGTGCGCCGATCGCAGCAGGCAGCCCGAATCCCATCGTGCCCATGCTGCCCGACGTGAGCCACAGGCGCGGCTGGCCGAAATCGAAATACTGCGCCGACCACATCTGGTGCTGGCCGACGCCGGTGCTGATGATCGCATCGCCCTGCGTGAGCCGATTGATCGCTTCGATGACGGCGTACGGCTGAATGAGTTCGCTCGCGCGATCGTAATTCATCGCATGGACGCGCTTGAGTTCGGCGCAGTGTGCGTGCCACTCGGACCAGTCGCGCTTGAAATTGCTACGACGACCGTACGCCTTCAGCATGCGCAGCGCTTCGGGCAACATGCCGACGTGATGCCAATGCACGGGCTTCACTTTGTTGATCTCGGACGCGTCGATATCGATCTGCGCGATGGTCTTTGCCCTGGGCGCGAACTTCGGTGGATTGCCGGCGACGCGATCGTCGAAGCGAGCGCCGAGAGCGAACAGGAAATCGCAGTCTTCGACTGCGTAGTTCGCGAAGGCCGTGCCGTGCATGCCGAGCATGTGCATCGACAAAGGATGGCGCGTATCGAAGGCGCCGAGGCCCATCAACGTGGACACAACCGGTATCTGCAATTCTTCGACCAGTTCGCGCAACTGCTGCGAACATCCTGAATTGATCGCACCGCCGCCTGCATAGATCAGCGGTCGCCTGGCCTTGCCAAGCAAGCGGAAGAACTCGGCACACTGCGGGTCGCCGAGCGAATTGCGGACCAGGCGGTTCATGCGGTGACGATATCCAGGCACGGGCAAACGGCCGGCTCCCTGGAATGGGCCGCGCCAGTTCTGCACATCCTTGGGAATGTCGATCACCACCGGACCGGGACGGCCGGTGCGGGCAATCTCGAACGCCGTCCGTACGGTGGCTTCGAGCTTGGCAGGGTCGGTCACCAGAAAAATGTGTTTTGCGACCGAGCCCATGATGCTGGCCACCGGCGCTTCCTGGAAGGCATCGGTGCCGATCGCCGCCGTGGGCACCTGGCCGCAGATCACGACGATGGGAATGGAATCGGCCATGCAATCGCGTACCGGCGTGACGGTGTTCGTCGCACCCGGGCCGGACGTCACGACGCAAACGCCGACCTTGCCGCTGGCGCGGGCATAGCCGGCGGCCATGAAACCCGCCCCTTGCTCGTTCGCAGGCACGATCAACGGCATCTGCGGACGGCCCTGGGCCACGCATTCCTGGTTGTACACGAAGATCGCGTCGTAGGTCGGCAGGATGGCGCCGCCGCTGTAGCCGAATACCGTATCGACACCTTCCTCAGCGAACACGCGGACAATGATCTCAGCGCCCGACATCGGCTGGCCGGCGAGCGGATGAGCGCCCTGGTGGATCGCGGCGTGGCGTTCTTTCACTGTGGTTCCGGATGCTGTCTGGAAGAATGGCACAGGCGCGGAATGCATGAATATTGCGCCTAATGCAGCGCAAGAGCCTAGCAGCATGCACCGCAACCGTCCATTTCGAGGCGTGGAGGCCCCCTAGCGACCCATACCGGCCTTCTCGTATGCTGCATGACCTACTCCGTAGCGCGGATTTTCCAATGTCTTCTGTCGTCACTGCAGCGCGGACCCGGGACGGGTCGTCCACTTCAGCGTCATCCACCACGCAGGGATCCAAGGGCATGTCTTCCAATAAGCGACACATCGTGTCGATCCTGTTACAGAACGAAGTGGGCGCACTGACGAGAGTCACGAGCCTGTTCTCCACTCGCGGCTACAACATCGAGTCTCTCAACGTCGCGCCCACCGACGATCCGACCGTGTCTCGGCTCACGCTGGTCACCACCGGCACCGAAGCCGTGATTCAGCAGATCGTCAACCAGTCGCTCAAACTCATCGACGTCGTGAACGTCGACGACATGACCAGCGACCAGCATGTCGAACGCGAACTGTTGCTGATCAAACTACGTACGACGCACCCGCAACTCAAAAATTTACAAACGCTGGTGCAAAAGGCGGGCGGGCGGGTCTTGTCCGATGCGGCGGAAAGCTTTACCGTCGAACTGACGGATAGCGAGGCACAGATCAACCGGTTCATTGCCGAAGTGGGGAGCTTCGGTGAAGTGCTGGAGGTCGTGCGTAGTGGCGCGCTTGCGATACTTCGCGGCGCAATGACACTGCGAGCCTAGGGACACCCAGGACTTCGCCTTAACGTCACACTCGGTCTGCTGCGGACAGGCTTCTACGACATCGGGCAGGATGTGGGAGAGGCACGATCGACAGCTTCGGTCGTGCGCGTGCAGCTGTGTGCTGCATGCGTGATCTCTCGTGGGAGCGATGATGTACAGGCTCTATGATTACCTGCCCTCCGGAAACGGCTACAAAGCACGGCTGGTGCTCAAGCACCTGCAGATTCCATACGAGCTGGTTCCCGTCGATATCAAGGCCGGCGAATCGCGCACTCCGGAATTCCTCGACAAGAATCCCAACGGGCGCATTCCGGTGCTGGAAGTCCCGGGCAAAGGCTTCGTTGCCGAGAGCCACGCCATCATCGCGTTCCTGGCCGAAGGGTCAGATTTGTTTCCCGCGGAAGCTTTCGATCGCGCGCGCATGTGGCAATGGATGTGCTTCGAGCAATATCACATCGAGCCGAACATAGGCACGGTGCGCTTTTGGCTCGCATCGCTCGGCAAAACGCGAGCGGAACTGGGCGACAAGCTCATCGAGAAGAAAAAGAGCGGCTATGCGGCGCTGGACCTGCTCGAACACGAATTGCGCGAACGAACCTATCTCGCCGGCGAGCGCTATTCGCTCGCCGACATTGCAGTGTTCGCGTATACGCACATTGCCCACGAAGGCGGCTTCGACCTCGCACCGTATCCGCGAGTGCGGGCATGGTGCGATCGAGTATGCAGCCAGCCTCGCTGGCGTCCGATCAGCGAGGCTTAAGGCAGCAGCACGGTCGAGCCCGTGGTCTGCCGGCCTTCGAGCGCACGATGTGCATCGGCCGCCTGCTCCAGGTTAAAGGTCTGGCCGACGCGAATGTCTATTTGCGATCGAGCGACCAGATCGAACAGTTCCTGCGCCGATCGCTGCAACTCGGCACGCGTCGCGATGTAATGAAACAACGTGGGGCGCGTGAGGAACAATGAGCCGCGCTTGTTGAGTTCGAGCGGCGCGATGGGTGCGACGGGCCCCGACGCATTGCCGTAGGTAACCATCAACGCACGCGGGCGCAGGCAATCGAGCGAGCGCATGAACGTGTCCTTGCCGACGGAATCGTAGACGACACTGACGCCGCGATTGCGCGTGATCGACTTGACTTGCCCGACCCAATCGTCGTCCAGCAGCAGCACGTGCTCGGCGCCGGCGCCACGCGCCAGTTCGACTTTCGCTTGCGAACCGACGATCGCGATCACGGTCGCGCCGATCAATCTCGCCCATTGCACGAGAATGAGCCCCACGCCACCGGCGGCAGCATGGACGAGCAGCACATCGCCTTTGCGAACGCGATAAGTCTGGCGCAACAGCACCTGCGCGGTGAGGCCTTTGAGCATCATCGCCGCGGCCGTACGATCGTCGATGGAGTCGGGAATGCGCAGCAACCGGTCTGCCGACATGACGCGCTGCTGTATGTATGCCCCTGAGGTGGAGCCCACATACGCAACGCGGTTGCCAACCGAGAAATTCTTGACGCCCGAGCCCACGGCTTCGATGACACCCGCCGCTTCGCGGCCGAGGATCAGCGGGAGGCGGCTCTGGTACAGCCCGGTGCGCTCGTAGACGTCGAGGAAATTGAGGCCGATGGCCGTGTGACGCAACCGAACTTCGCCGGGGCCGGGCTCGCCGACTTCAACCGCTTCCCATTGCAGGACTTCCGGCCCGCCGTGGCTGTGGATGCGAATTGCCTGGGTCATCGTCGCCTGCCGGGTTGCCTGGGAGGGCGGCAGTGTAGCAGCGACTGGCGCATACCTTGGCAAGGTGCAACAAGCTGCGCCAAAACTGATGGCCCGGGCGGCCCAGCGTGGCCCGAGGCTCATCGGGTAACAACAGGGCGGCGCCGTTGGCCTGCGCCGCCCTGCTCGAAAGCACGGAGGAAAGGACGCTTCGGTGCAAAGAACCTGGGAGTTACAAGGCCTGGTCGTCCGCTTCGCCGGTGCGGATGCGCAGTACGCGCTCCAGGTCCGTGATGAAGATCTTGCCGTCGCCGACCTTGCCCGTCTTGGCTGCAGTGATGATGGCCTCCACGACCTGGTCGACCAGTGCATCCTTGACTGCGACTTCGATGCGGGTCTTGGGGACGAAGTCGACTACATACTCGGCGCCGCGGTACAACTCAGTGTGACCCCGCTGGCGGCCGAATCCTTTGACTTCGGTGACCGTCATACCCGACACCCCGATTTCGGACAGTGCGGCACGCACGTCGTCGAGTTTGAAGGGCTTGATGATTGCGCTGATAAGTTTCATTTCCCCGTGGCTCCTGTCTCGGACTTGCGGTACATCAATTCGGTTTTTGATTCGGTTCGCTGGCGGTGGACGTCGGTGTAATGGCCAGAACCCCTCAAGCCTACCGCAGCGAAGCTATGTAATGCAGGTTCCATGCCGCGTGCCAGCAGCGGGTGCGAAGGCTCCGGCTACTTGGAGCAACCGTCGTCGGTCTCCGACTATCCCACTCGCGACGCACTCCTGACGCACCACTTTAGCGCGATAATTTTCCCGCCCCGCGCTGCCCTGGTGCGATTGGATTGCGCGGAATACAGTCTAGTCCAACCTTCAACCAAAGCGAGCGGTAACCACCGACAGCACGAGGAGGGTCGGACCGAGCCAACTCACTGAGCGACGAACCAACATCCGAGAGCAGCAGCGCCAGGCCGAACTGCACGAGGTGCCGTGATCGAGTCGACGCAGTGGCGCAGCGCGTAATCAAATGCGTTCGAATCGGTATACTTGCCGAATCTGCTCAAGGGCTTGTGGGGAATTCCCCGCGTAGCACTAGAACACTAACCAACAACAGCGAACGGGCTTTGCGGGGTAATGATGGGGTCAGCGGTGGCGAGTCCGTATCGACGAACAGTGCAATGGGTTTGCGTCGCAGCGCTGCTGTGCCTGCATAACGGACTTGCGAGTGCGCAAACCAGGGCGCCGGCCGTCAGCATCAGCCATTTCGAGACGCTCAATGCCGAGACGCTGACCCGCTCGGCGACATTCAAAGCGACCGCCCCGCGCCTGGCCTTCGACGCCTACGGCCGGCACTTCGACCTGCAACTCGAATCGAACGATCGCATCGCGACTCCCGACCTGCTCGCAAAGGCCGGATCGCTGCGGCTGCTGCGTGGCTCGATCGCTAACGCATCTGGGTCCTGGGTTCGACTGACGAGCGTCGATGGCTCGCTGCGCGGCGCGATCTGGGATGGATCGCAACTGTTCCTGATCGAGTCCGCAGCGTCGGTGCGGGACCTGCTCGTACCGCCGCTGGTCGTCGCTGCAGGCGAGACCGTTATTTTTCGTTTGGCGGATTCGTGGATCGAGCCGGGAACGATGACTTGCGATTCCCCCACCGGGTCCGCGCAACCTCTCGCCCCCGCATCGACACAGACTGGCCAGCAGGCATACGACGGCCTGGTGCGGGAACTGAAAGGCAGCGCAGTCGGCATGCAGGCCGCGGGCGCCACCAAAGGGCTGCAGATCTCGGTTATCGGCGATGCGCTGTTCCTCGCGCAGTACGCGAACAATGAGCAGCAGGCGCGCAACGAGATCCTCACCCGCATGAACCTGGTCGACGGGATTTTCAGCGCGGCGCCGCTCAACATTGCGATCCAGGCGAGCTTGATCGATGTGTCCGCCGCAGCTACCCAGAGCTTGTCCGCGACCACCAAGGCGGGCGACCTGCTTACGTCGCTCGCCGACATTCGCAAGAACAGTCCGCAACTGAACTCACGCGGCCTCACGCACCTGTTCACCGGCCGCGATGTCGTCGACCAGAACGACCCTAACAATGCGTCCACGGTCGGCATCGCGTTTACCGATGCGTTGTGCAGCAAGGAAGCCGGTGTCGCGCTGACCGAGGCTCGCAAGATCAGCCCGGGCTTCGAATCCCTGATCACTGCGCATGAGATTGGCCACAATTTCGGCGCAGTTCACGATGGCGACCCGGGCGCGACCGCCTGCGCTGCGAACCAGTTCCTGATGTCGCCGAGCCTGGTGCCGAACGTTCGAGATTTTTCCCAGTGCAGTCTCACTGCCATGCTGCCCAAGATCCCGGCCGCAAGCTGCATCACTGCCCTGCCGCCGGCGGATCTTTCCATCGATACCCTGGGTACCTTGCACGCACCCGCCGCGAAGTCCTTCGACGTGATCGTCAGCGTGACCAACGTCGGCGGCCTGACGGCGAGCGATGCCGAGGTTCAGATCGTCATTCCGCCTTCTCTCCTCATCGAGGACGCGTTCGTCACCGGCGGTAGCTGTACCAGCGGTGCCGGTACGATCACCTGCAAGCTCGATCCAGTGGCGGGTGGTGCGACCCAGAAAATCGAGCTCACCCTGCGTGGCAACACCGTCGGCTCGAATTCGATTTCGGCGCGAGTCTCAGCGTCCGCCGACGCGCAGGCGGCGAACAACAGCCGTGACGGCACCATCGTCATCGATCCCGAAATCGACCTGTCGCTGTCGCTGCAAGGGCCAGGAAGCGGGCCGACCAATACCGGGCTGGTCTCGAATTTCACGATCGCCAACCTGGGAACGAGCGCAACGGGTGCGGCCACTGTCGAATTCACCATTCCTGCGGGCGCCACCGTGCTCACAGCGCTGGCAGGCTCCACCGCCTGCTCGATTACGACCAATCCGGTTCGTTGCACCGTGTCGTCCGTAGCCGCGAGCGGCTCGGTCACTGGATCGATCTCGCTGAGCGCATCGGTCACCGGCACGCTGCAATTGAGTGGACGACTGACCGGTGTCGCAGGCGATAGCAACACGGCAAACGATACCGCGGCGACGACGATCTCTATCACCAATCCCACGCCGGTGCGCAAAGGCGGCGGAGATTTCGGCGCGTTGCTGGTACTGGCAATGGCATCGACCGCACTGGTGCGGCGGCGGATCGCAGGCAGGTCGAATCGACCTCGCGTCTAGTTTCGCTACCTGCTGACGCCAGCCGTCAGCAGGTTCTTGAAGCGCGCAAACTCCTGCTCATCGATATCGCCCACGATCCACATTGGCTGGTCCTGCACGCGAATCGCAGCCAATCGATATCCCTGCAGCACTCGCGGCATCTCCTGCAGATCCTCAGCCGTCGCCGGCAACAGATACGCATCGATCAGGTGCTGGCCGTGGCCGTACACCAATACGGCCACACGCTGGTTGGCAACGTAGTCGATGCGGCCGCCGACCAGCGGAAAGCCGTCGGCAGCCGGATCCAGCACCGGTGGCGATTGACCGATCTTGCCCGCGAACCACGGTTTCACGGTGTGTCGATTGGTCGACACCACATCGACCGGGCTGGCCGCCGCCAATGCCCGCAGGTGACTCGACAACAGTTCGCTGTCCAAGGCCTGCCGATTCGTCGTCGCGGCGGACTCGAGCGCGTACCACTTCATGGATGCGATACCGAGCGAGAACGCCATCAGCAACGACGCGGCCAGCGCCCAGCGAGGCACCACTGCGGCGTTGGTCGGCCGTCGCTTCTGCGGTATCAAATCCGATACCTGATCGGCTGCAGATTCAGGCACGTCCCCACTGGCCAGCAATCGGGCGCGCAAGCTTGCGGACGCCGCATGGCGGGGAGCGCCTTCTCGAATGACATTGCGCAGCCCCTGCAGGGATGCCAACTCGCGAACGCATTGCTCGCAGCGTTCGAGATGCTCCTCGATCTCATCGACCGCGGCGCGATCCAACTCGCCGTCCAGGTAGGCATGCAACATCGGGGCTGCGGCTTTACAGTCCATGAGTTCCTGCATCCACGGAGTTTTCGATCAGCAGCTTCTTCAACAACGCACGCGAACGGGCCAGCCGCGACATGACCGTCCCGACCGGCACCGCCAGGATGTCCGCTATCTCCCGGTAGGAACAGTCTTCGATTTCGCGGAGCACCAGCACTTCGCGAAACTCTCGCGGCAATGCTTCCAGGTGATGAACGATCAACGCAGCGCACTGTGACAGGTGCACCGTATCTTCGACCGTTGCAGCGTTGGCCTGCGGCCACTGCGCCGGTTCATCCTCCGCGAGCGCATCGAGTGAAACATCGCGGCGCGAACGACTCGCGAGCGTCGCTATGCAACAGTTGCGGACGATGGACAACCACCACGCCTTGGCATTGCCGCCCGCATAAGTGTGAATGTAGCGAGCTGCACGCAGGAACGCCGTGTGCACCAGGTCCGCCGCATCCTGCTCGCTGCCCATCAGCCAGCGAGCCAGGTTGTAGGCGGCGTCCAGGTGCGGGAGCGTCAGGTCCCTGACCAGTCCCACATCCGGTGGCGTGCTTCTGATGCCGATGCCCATGCGATGACCCGTACCGATGCGGCGATCAATGCGAGTGAACGTGGACGGTGCCGACCATGTGCGGATGAAGCGCACATAGATAAGCGAAGTCGCCTTCCTTCTCGAACGTGAAGGTATAGCGATCGTCGGTGTCCATGCCCGGCGAAGCGAACTTCCCGTCGGGGCTCACCACGTTATGAGCGGTCTGGTCGTGATTGATCCAGGTCACCGTCGTACCGGGCGTGACGGTGAGTTCCTGCGGAGCGAACGCAAAGGTCTTGATCTCGACTGTGGTATCCGCCGCTTCGCCAGGCATGCCGGCGCACGATAGCAGGACGGCGCCGAGTCCCAGGATTAAGAACTTCATACGCTGCCCTCGACCGGCGTATCTACGGTAGCCAGTTCGCGCTTGCCGCGAACGACGCTGACCTCCCGTGTACCCAGCAGTTTGCCGAGCTGGCCGGCGTCCACTTTGAGCGGACCCGGCTGATCCGCCGCGCCAGGCTTTGGCTGCGCAAACGCCGTCGACATCGCCGTATGGAACGACACGTTGCCTTCGACCTTCTGCATGACCTGGTGAATGTGCCCGTTCAGCACCGTGACCGAACCGAAGCGCCGCAGGTACCCCAGCGCCTGGCCGGCGTCCGCCGTGCCCCATCCCCACGGTTCGTAGACAGTCCACAAAGGAATGTGAGCCAGCACCACCACGGGCGTGCTGGCCGATACCGGCGCCAGGTCTTTCTCCAGCCATTCGAGTTGCTCTGCGCCCAGCGCAGGCATGCTGCCGGCTTTGAAGTCGATGACATTCGCCAGCCCGACGAAGTGCACCCCATGGTCGTCGAAGCTGTAGTAGGGCCGATTGCCCGTCGCAGCGCCGTGTTGCTTCAGATAGCCGCCGAGGCCGCTGTCGAGCGCATCGTGCTCGCCTGGCACATAGTGAATGCGTTCGACCTTGATCTCGCTCAACACCTGCTTCGCGGTGTCGAATTCTTCCGGCTTGGACAGGTGGGTGATGTCGCCGGTGTGCACGACGAACGCGGGACGGCGCGGCAAGGCGTTCACGGAGGCAATGGCCTGCCGCATGGTTTTCAGGACATCGGGATTGGCTTCCTTGTTGAAGCCCACATGCGTATCGCTGATCTGGGCGAACGTGAACTGGCCCTTGGCGGCCTGCGCCGTCGACGCCTCGTTGGCCATGCCGAGCGCCCTGGGCACTCCGCCCCCAACGCCCCAAACGATCGCGGCGCCCGACCATGCCCCCAGGCAGGTCAGCGCGCGTCGGCGTGACATGGTCACGTCATCCGAATCCGAAGAATGCTTGCTCATGATGTTCCGTCCGGCAGTGTGTAAGGACGGATGCAAGATCGCTTGGCCGCGGGATTTATTCCCGCCGGCCGACAATGTCGGGTCGAGTACGCTGCGGGATCGCTTGAAAGATCCCGTCCACATCGCCATGTATGTCGCCGGGCCGGCGCACCGGTCCGCTATTATTGAGCAGGTGGAATGAACATTATTGGCTGCAACCGCGCGGCCGGGCTAAGAAAAGGCGATGGCTCAGTACAAGGACTACTACAAGATTCTCGGCGTCCAGCGCACCGCTACGCAGGATGAGATCAAGCGCGCCTATCGAAAGCTGGCGCGCAAGTACCATCCCGACGTCAGCAAGGAAGCCAATGCCGAGGAGAAATTCAAGGAGCTGCAGGAGGCGAACGAAGTCCTGAAGGACGCCGAGAAGCGCGCCGCCTACGATCAGCTGGGCTCGAACTGGCGCCAGGGCCAGCAGTTCACACCGCCGCCCGACTGGGGCGCGGGCTTCGAACATTCGCGGTCGTTCGACGCCGGCGACGATCCCGGCTTCAGCGACTTCTTTTCATCGCTGTTTGGCGGACGCGGCGGCGGCTTCGGTGGAGCTCGTGGCGGC
>Ga0065707_10000699_pt1 | contig 34383 bp, 31 predicted proteins | sample SwiRhicommuniRL3_FD_59094 | JGI IMG/M metagenome (GOLD analysis project Ga0065707, IMG submission 59094) | Switchgrass rhizosphere bacterial communities from Rose Lake, Michigan, USA - RL3 v2 (version 2) | ecosystem: Host-associated > Plants > Roots > Rhizosphere > Soil | place: East Lansing...
TTCGTATTCTCTGGCTTTCTCAAATAATTCGTCGATTGTGATACCAAGATTGTTTGCAGAGCCATCGAAGGGCCTTGGAATTACCTGCAAATCTTTTTGCAATTCCCTGATGAAATCCTTGTCTCTTGAGGTAAGTTCAAATTTTTTTTGATCCAGATTTTTTACGTTATCGTCTGGTGTCAACTTACTGGGGTCACTATTTACCATGTCCAGTTTAACGCCTATTTTATATAATTTCAGAGTTGGCAAAAGACGGAATTTAATTACACCTTCAAAAGATGCCATTTGTTCAAGATCTTTTTTTAAATCTCCTTCCGGAGGAACGGCCAACGTAAACCACATGTTAAATTCATGATCTCTTTCATAATTGTGGCTCACGCCGGGGTGTTTGTTGACTTCCTGTGCTACAAGGTCAAGTTTGTCTTTTTTAACAGCAAATGCAACTAGCGCACTTTTATACCCTAGTTTCCTTGTATCAAAAATAGCATTAATCTGTCTTATGAGTCCACTCTGTTTCATTAAAGAAATCCTACTCATCGCATCATTTTCAGTAATACCGTGTTTAGTTGCTATTTCCAAATATGGTCTTTGAGAAAGAGGAAAAGTCCATTGAATATCGTTCAAAAGTTGTTTATCTAACGGATCAATGTATTGTTGATCAAGCTGCATTTAAGATAAATTCACTGACCAAGCATTAAATACTTTGTCATAAAATCCAATATCTGATATCCTTTATTATTAATTAGGAAGCTGGTTTTGCCTTTGATAGCACATAAGAATATATGAATTAATTACTTGTAAATTGTGTAAATAATTTGAGTGGACAAATAGTCGCATTTCAAGGGGAGCACGGAGCATACAGTGAGATTGCGGCCCTAAAATTTTTCCCCAATTCAGAACTCATACCCATGAAGCTATTCCAAGACGTTTTTGATGCGTTACATAATAATAGTATTGATTGTGCAGTCGTTCCAATTGAAAATTCAATCGAAGGATCTGTAAATGAAATTTATGATCTACTGTTAAGCACAGAAAAAAAAATCACGGCCGAAATATTCCTAAGGGTTAACCATTGTTTAATTGCATTACCAAATAATACTACAATAACAAGGGTCTTCTCCCATCCTCAAGCCTTAGCCCAGTGTAGAAACTATCTCAAAAAAAGAAATGTTGATTCTCTGCCTACATATGATACAGCAGGGTCCGTCAGGTTGATAAAGGAAAATCAAATTCTCGATGCCGCTGCCATTGCAAGTAAGAGCGCTGCAAAATTTTATAATATGACGATTCTCGATGAAAATATTGAGGATCGAAAAAACAATTACACCAGATTCCTCGTACTGTCTGATGAAAAAACAAGTCCTTCTGAGAAAGATAGAACTTCAATGATTTTCGGATTAAAACACACGCCTGGTTCATTATTTTCAGTCATACGAGAATTTGATCATAGTAAAATTAATCTCACCAAAATAGAGTCAAGGCCAACTAAAGAAAAACCTTGGGAATACAATTTTTACGTAGACTTCGAAGGTCATGTCGAGGAAGATACGGTTAAAAGTACATTGGCTAATGTTCAAAAGAAATGCACTTTTCTGAAAATACTAGGTTCCTATAAAAGGGGAACAATAAATTAATTAATCTCAGAATTTAGGCGTACCTAGCTTTTATTCCAATTCCCAGAACTATGACTCCAGTTATCAGTAACATCATATGAGCTCCAAATGCCAGCGGGGAAGCCTTAGTTTCTACATCTCCATCAATTTGAAGTGTGGAATTTCCTGTATTTTTTGTTTCAATTCTATATTGGCCTTCGTTGTTAGCAACGAGATCGTATTCATAGTGTGAACGATTAGTAACCGAAACAATAACTGTATTATCGGGGCTATCAATTTTGAAATCAAATTCGGACCCGTCAATTATTATTTTACCCACATTCCCTTTATTCATTATGGGTGTGACAACGTCTATGTAATTTACATTCGGATCCAACGTCTTATCCAATTCTACTTTTCTGGGAACATTTGAATCGATCAATGAGGCAACACCAATTACAATAAATGCTATGCCACTTATCATAAGAACATAGAAGGTCTTTTTCCTACTCATATCAAAACTGAAGGACATCGCACTAATTAACGATGTGTTTTTCGTCGAGATGTCATGTCAGCATGAGTCAAAATTGTAGAGAGGAATGGAAAGCTCATGCCAAAGTGCTTGAGTCCATCAATAAGAAAAAAGAGCTTTTATATCAATATTTTTGACAAATTGAAATCATGGCCTGAAAGATTGATGTTTTTGAAATCTCGAAGTATTTCTATGAAATCATTGTAAATCCTATAAGGAAGGGGAAAATCTTTATTTATTATTGTAGTGGACTTTAATCGTTGAACAATAGTCCATCGTTGAAGATATCTCTAATTCTAGGAACAATTATTATGATTGGAACTATTGTTCTTTTTAATAATAACAGTATATATGCAAAGCAGGCGATCTGGAGAGACTTTGATAACATGAAAGACTTGGTAGCCGCAATAAGAAGTGGAGAAAAAAATGATAATAATATTAATTGGGAAAAATTTGAAGACTCGGACATATATCAGAATGAAGATACAGACTCCAAAGAATGCCTCCAACTAGCACATAAAATAGGGAATAACCTTGGAGACTATGAAATTGTCCATTGCTTCAGGGATGAAAATTATTTTAAGATCAAATATGCTGAATCTGAAACACCTGAATCCCAGCCAGAAACCAACGCATCCCTAAATGTCCCTGAACCCCAGCCAGAAACCAACGCATCCCTAAATGTCCCTGAGGTACCAGAAACCAACGCATCCCTAAATGTCCCTGAACCCCAGCCAGAAACCAACGCATCCCTAAATGTCCCTGAGGTACCTGAAACCAACGCATCCCTAAATGTCCCTGAGGTACCTGAAACCAACGCCTCTGAAATAGTTACTCCACGCATAGACCTTAACATTACTGTTGGGAAAGATCCTATTACTCGCGGTGAAAATCAAATGGTAACAGTTGTAGCATTGGACCCCACAACGGGTAAAGAGCTTGATCGAGTTTTTATTAAACTTGAAATTAAGGACCCAGTGGGTATTCTTGTCAAGTATTATACTGGTACAGAGGGTAATCTCACACGTACCTTTAAAATAGGCGAGAATGCGACCGGAACCTTTATCATTTCAGCTACTGCATCACAAGCAGGTGTTCAAAGCACGAAATCTCTCACATTTCAAGTACAGTAACGCATGTTATTTGATTGATAATAGTACTACAGTTCTCATTGAAGAGAACATTCCTGTAATCTTCGATCTTGAGAATCATTTTTTCCCTATCTTTTAAAACGTAATTACTATAATTTTCTGTACTATTCCGCATCGATGAAAAGGATAACTTTGCTACCTTCAAGAGGCATTACCCAGATGTTAAGGAATTGTCCCATTGTGCAGTTTCTGTATTCGGTTGATTCAACATGTGTATCACTTGATTCATGAGTGTAGTGGGGACATTGCTGGAGTTATCATGCCAAATATTGTGGTTTTCGTTATGTTCTGTTCCAAATTTATCCAGTGAATGGTCATTCTACGATGTTGAATTTATCCCAATTTCGTTTGGTACGATTATTGATTTTCCATTAACAGTAACATTAAGATTAGAATGTTAGCGCATTATTATTTTATTAGTTTTTTTTCACCTGTTACTTGTGCATTTATGTCCGGAGTAATTTGTGACATCAGAAAAAACAAAATAAATGTACTCGCTCCTGACACTGATATGACAAAATAACCTATTTGAGATTTCATTCCTTTAAGTACTATGTAGAACTATCAAGATTATTTATAGGATATTGGAACTGGTATTTTTTCAATAAGATCAAGTTGCAAGATTTCATATTTTTGGGGCTAAAATAAATAAAGTCAATCAGGTTTGAACATGTATATAGTATTAACTATCCCGAGCATTGAAAACTATATTGGCTAAGAGTATCGTACATTTAATCTGAGATAAATTCAATCTAGCCGTCAAAAATACAATTCTTTTTAAACTGAGAATTGTTATTAGCAACTTACATAGTCGTATTCTGCATTACATGATTCCCAACTCATCAAATGATAGAAATTTAACTCATAACCTTTTGTCACTAGTGATATTTGTTACTCAACTTACCTTATTATACATCTTTCAGGATAGATGCTAGGATCTTGTATAATGCATTTACCTAAATTTGATTAATGACACCACAATTTTTTATATGTTGTTGTTGAATTTTAAAATGTTGAACAAACGACAATCGGTGCAAATATCTCTTCTCGCAATAATAATTATTACTCTTAATACGTTCTTTTTTGTTGGCAATACGATTCTAGTACTAGCAACTACCGGGACATCCTCAGTTACTGGAAGCGATGGTAGATCAAATTCCAATGATACATCAATTGCCGAACATCAAGAAAACAGATTAATTAATAGCCTTGTGAAAACAGGTAAGTTCACAGAAGATGAAGCCAGAGAATTCGTAACAAGAGTGATGTTGATTAATAACCTTGTGAAAACTGGTAAGTTCACAGAAGATGAAGCCAGAGAATTCGTAACAAGAGTGATGAAGAATGGAACTGATGAAACTAATGTTACTGCTGGATCAAATGTCCCTGAAGCTAACCTAACTGCTAATGTTCCTGTCCCTGAAGCTAACCTAACTGCTAATGTTCCTGTCCCTGAAGCTAACCTAACTGCTAATGTTCCTGTCCCTGAAGCTAACCTAACTGCTAATGTTCCTGTCCCTGAAGCTAACCTAACTGCTAATGTTCCTGAAGCTAATATTCCTCAAAATAACAATTCGGGTCTAGTTAAGCTCGACATTAGTGTAAAACAAAATCCAATTTCCCCTGGAGAGGAGCAGACAGTAACACTAACTGTATCCGATCCAATTACGGGAGCGCCACTTGATCCTATATTTGTTCATCTTACAATTAAGGATCCTTTAGGCAATGTCATTAAAGATTATACAGACAATGATGGAAAACTCTCACCTACTTTTGTAATCGGTGAAAATGATGTTGGAACTTTTACAATTTTAGGAACTGCATTACAGGCGGGCGTAGAAAGTACCAAATCGTTTACTTTTCAAGTCCAATAGTTTGAAACTACCCATTAACTTGAGAAGTTACTGTCAACTAAAGAATACACTACATTACGTCCAAATCGTGAAAGGATAGAATTTACATCATACTCATTACCTTTTAGAATTTTTATGCGTACAGTTAACCATATAGCATGGTATAATAGAAAATTCACTCTTGCAGTCGTGATTTAAGATCTAATACTCTTTGGTTAGTTGGATCTATGGTCAGCGCATTATCCAACAATACCAAAGCATCTTGCTTCTTATGAAGATTAGCTAGTGCTAGTCCTTTATTGTATATGGCATCAACATCATTATGATCTATCTCTAATGCCTTATCATACCAACTAATCGCTTCTTCATAACGACCTAGGTGGTGAAGTGCTGTTCCTTTGTTGTTTAAAGCATCTACATCATTAGAATGTACCTCTAATGCCTTATCATACCAGCTAATTGCTTCCTCATACCTACCGAGATTATCAAGTGCTACTCCTTTGTTGTATAATGCATTTAGATGTTTAGAATCTACTTCTAACGCCTTATCGAACCAGGTAATTGCTTCTTGATACCTACCGAGGCTATCAAGTGCTCCTCCTTTGTTGGTTAAAGAAGATACATCCTTAGGATCTACTTCTAACGCCTTATCGAACCAGGTAATTGCTTCTTGGTACCTACCGAGATTATCAAGTGCTACTCCTTTGTTGTATAAAGCATCCACATTTTTAGGATCAACCTGTGACGCTTTATCGTACCAGCTAATTGCTTCCTCATACCTTCCAAGATAAGCAAGTGCTACTCCTTTGTTGTATAAAACATCCGCATTTTTAGGATCAACCTTTAACGCTTTATCGAACCAGTTAATTGCTTCCTCATATTTTCCAAGATTGCCTAATGAATTGCCTTTTTCAAATAATTCGGAAAAGGAACTGGTATTTGTTGACTGTGCTTCAACATTTTCAATTTGATAATTACTTCCTACACTCACTACGAGTAGGGCAGTCAACAACATCGTTACTGGTGTAAGGTAAGAAACCAAACTCTCTACATTGAATCGAAAAGATTTGGAAATTAATTGTACGTTATCTTTCAATGTTCTTAAATGCTGAATTGGAGTGTGATATATAAATGAAATCGCCATAAAAAATCACCCATAATGATTTTGTTTTTTCACCCATATTAGTTACATCGGATCAGGCCCACATCATGAAATGACAGATATTACATTATGCTTTTCTTTGAGCAAGTAGGTGCATAATCACAATTATGCAATAAATTACATTATAATAGCTTACTGTTCTATTGATATCTAGGCTGAAAAAGCGATTTATTTTAAGACTTTGGTTTTTATTGCCAGTGATTTTTGAATATTGACTTTTTTTTATTAAAATATTAGATTTGTCGGTTTATAGGGATTTATAGTTGGAGAATCCAGTAAAAAGATACAGTCTAAGCACAAAACTGGTGGGATCGTTGCTTCTTGTTCATCATCCGCAGCATACGACCACCCAGCCAGTCATTCTCTGAAGATACAAGATGATGAATGACATTTACTTCATAGGATAGTCAAATTTTATCAATAATCGAAATGGGAATTGATATTTTCTTTCCTACAACTCTGACAATCTCGCTCCATACTACGTCGTTAACTCCGTCCATAGCTTTTATTGTTTCAAGATGATCAAGGATTGAAGCGTTATCTTTTACAATGGTTTCTATGCGGAGATCAATTGTATGCTCTCCTATACTCTTCCCGACATATGTTACTTCATCAATATCGAGCAGTTTTTTCGCAATAGCATCCACCATGCCATTCCTTATTGAGATAAAAAAATCAATACGCTTCCAGCCAAATTTCGATATATCCAACACATAATTAATTTTCAAAAATTTATCTTCTAGTCTTTTGCGTCTTCTTCTAACAGTAGTAATGGGTATGCCTAATTTTGCTGATAAACTTTTGCTGGATTTTGAATCACCATTAGGCATAAGTAGAATCTTTAATAATTTCCGATCCANCTCGGATATGCTAGTTTTTTGATTAACTACGNGTTTCGACACTATNCATTAAATAGATTTCAAAATATATAATTATTGCTTCAAAAAAAAGGGTTTTATTGTTATAATTAATTGAATCTACAGTGGATTAGTAAACAGAAGTATGTTTAGTCCAGTAATTTATGAATGATTTGTGTGATAAGTAGTTAAACTCGTCACATTTGAGATCACAAAGTCACTATATTAATTCGAAGATTGGTCTTAACGACCAGGGTAATTCCTTTTTTGACTTTTTATTGCGGAATGATACACCTAATGGATTATAGTAATTTATAGCTCATATCGTATGTTTGTATGAAGCGGGTCATGAGCGGGATAGCAGGTTGTATGGCGTAATTGGTTAATAAAAAAGGACTGATTGCTGTAGTAGACGATGAATTAGATATTGCTCAGCTTTTCCGTGATGCTCTACAATCAACAAATGGGTTTACTATTTTTGCATTTACAGAACCCCAAACGGCATTCGAACATTTTAAAGATAACAAGCAAGATTATGTTCTTGTTATCTCTGACTTAAGAATGCCTTCCATTAATGGAATGGAATTGATAAAGAAGATAAAAGAGCTGAATCCTTATATAAGAACGATCCTTATGACAGCATTTGCGATAAATGATGATTTATTTTATGAGTATGCTAAAAAGGAATTAATAAACGGATTTCTTCAGAAACCCATCCACTTAGGCAATTTGCATGCAGAAGTGAATAATCAGTTACACAGATACGATTTATTAAAACAAGAGTCATTTATAAAAATTGAGTGAAAATCACATATTAAATTCATCTTAAAAATGCAGTTAATGAACATCAGTTCTAAAAAAACTATAACGATTGAAATATACCACATGTTATGGACATTCTATTAAAAGGACATGCGAAAATGATTATTTGGATTAACCTTAGAGTCCGAAAAAGAGTAAAAAGAACAGTTCATCGCTTTATTACCGATACAAATGTAATTGTAACATTGGCAGGATATAAATTTCATTCATAGTCCATTGAAACCTTTAAAGTTGTCAATTTGATCAATTTGATCAATAGGATGCTATAGTTAGTCTAAAAGACCACAATTAATCGAACATATCGATCTTTTATATACTTTGTAGAGCAGTATGCTATAACCTTTTAACCAAACAACTGGTGGAATCTTTCGCAAAATTCCTTCCACCAGTTGGATAGTTCCCGAATATTGAAATCTTGTTGTGAGATAATTAATATAAAATATGACATCATTTGACGTTTTATACATCAGATCCATATCATGAACTGACAGAATTTACATTATAAAATTTTGGTTCGGATTCGGTGGTATTCAGTTTTGATAGCACTTTATATATTGAATCCGTAGACATAGTCAAAAGTATAGTTTTCTACATCTTATTTTCAATGTGTTGGATTCTAGCAATTACTTCTGGCATTACTTAAAAGCAAAATCATTTGCATCATATGTGAAAAGAGTATTTTTTGGATTGACTCTAATTCTTTTATAGTTTAAGGGATGATCCTTATTATGAAATCGTTATCGTGTCGAGACGCTGGATTTGACTGTGATTACATTTTGGAAGCAGAAAATGATGATGAGCTTTTTAGAAAAGGGGAGCAGCATGTATTTAATGTTCACGGGATGAATAAGCAAGACTTTATTCCAACGTTTAATGAAAAAATGAGATCCTTCATAAAACAAACTTAGTTCAGTGTAAATCCAATATATTACTAACTTTATATCAATTATTACGGATAAATCGTTACCTTTTTTAAGCCTTTAATGGATTAAATTCCTGGTCTCATATTTATAATATTATGCACGCAAATAGGCATGTTTGCAAACAAAGTAACAGATGATCTTAGTTCTCTAGACATGCCTCAGGCTTTACTGGATTTATTAATCGAAAATTCTTTTGATAGAGAACGATTATTAAAAATGAGCATAGATGAGTTGGCTATCATATTGAGTATTGACATTGAACCTGCAAAATTTATAATAAATTCGGTAACGAATTACTCCAATTTGAAGTTTCACGATATGAGAGAGCTTAGATAAAAGATTGCATACAAAATTCGTGATTGATTTTGGAGCCGCAAAGTTACGTAGTTACGAAATTGAGTAGCGTGTAAGAAACTTGAGTTAATATAGTTTTATTCATTCGTTCTTTACTTCATATGCTTTAACTTGTTCCCTGACCTTTTGACGTAACCAATCAATGGGAATGGGTTTTTCGATGAATAAATCTATAGTTCCGTCTTCCATATACTTTTGAAATACTTTGTCTTCTTTAACTTCGTAAGCGCTAACTAGTATCGTTCTTACATTTGAATTGAGCAATCTGATTTTTTTTAGTAGATCTAATCCATTCAGATTTGGCATTCTTAAGTCAGAGATAACAAGAACATAATCTTGCTTGTTATCTTTAAAATGTTCGAAGGCAGTTACGGGATTGTTAAAACAGACAACAGACATTCCACTAACATGTCCATAGATGGCGTCCTGATACAGCTGGGTAATATCAAGCTCGTCATCTATGATACCAACAATCCTGTTCTTAACGGTCATTTTACTCCTCTAGTCATCGGTTCCTTGGTCCGATTGCTCATCCGACTCTGATTGGTTTTCAGCTAGCTCCCTACTCAGAGATGAAAAGGAAGTCTCATTGGTTGACGTCTCTTCGGACGATGTATCATTGGATTGAGAGGAAGAGATTAACGCAAACGAAGGAACCAAAATGAAGGCTAAAGTAATTAATGTTATGAACAAGCTCACCTTCAAATATTTCAATAATGAATCAATTATTCATACGGGACAATCTAAATATAAAGTAGTCTATTTCAGGTTCTATTTCGAGTGTATTTGCATAGAAAATATGAATTTAAGTGGCTAGATTTTGCTTTTTTTTTATTTTGCGTTCTTATTTTCCTCGAACAATCCTATTGTATTACTTTCTGTGTCCTTGAAGAGCATAGTGTAACCAATGCCAGGTATCGCCGCTTTAGGCTGAATAATTCTTCCACCCTCAGCCTCTATTTTGGCAATATATAGTTCGACCGATGAGACATTTATGAAAGGCGTCGTCCACTGTCCAATCCTGTCACGCTTAGATAAACCTCCATCTATGCCAAGCTCATTTGGTTCACCCGTTTTGATCTCCCAAAATTCCATAGGTCCGTCCCACTTATTGATCTGCCAACCAAAAATTTTATTGTAAAAGTTTACCGCACGTTCAGGGTCCTCCGCAGAAAAATCCAAATACGATATTCTAGGCATGTTATTTAAGACTTAACATACCTTAAAAGAGTTGGAGTCAGAAACTTTGCAATACCGCAAGCGTAATCTTAGACACAACGCAATATTTACATCTTGTAAACATAAACTTCCATTCTTTCGAAAATAATCTTTACATCCTTCTTTTTTTCTCCTATTGGGAAAAGCCATCACAAGAAAGAAAGGACATTCATTCAGCACTTACAAATTTGTGCACAAAACCAAAAAAAAGCATTATAGTAAAAAGATATTTGAGTTATTGGTCAGAAACTTTTAGGAGTTCACTAATCTATAAACTTCAAGCTCATCTCTTACTCTTTGACAAAGTCTCTGAATGGTAACAGGTTTTTCAATAGTCGAATCTATAATTCCTTTTTCCATATATTCTTGGAATAATTTGTTTTCATCAAAGTTGTAAGCACTCATCAATCTAGTCCTGACACTAGAATTTGAATCCTTTACTTTCTTCAAAAGCTCCAATCCATTAAGACCAGACATTCTTAAATCAGAAATTACAAGAGCATAAGCACTTTTGTTTTCTGCAAAATGCTTTAGAGCCAATATGGGATCGTTGAAAGAAAAAAACATCAACTCCATTAATATTTTCATGCAATACTTCATAGAAAAGCCTAGAGATGTCTAAATCATCATCTATTACGCTGACTATTTTCTGCAATGCTTTACACCCATATTAAATTCTGAACGTCAATTCATAATACATAAAGCTTGTATTTAGGCGATCACTTATTACGCAATAAGTCGTCGAGTAATAAGCAAACTTAATAGGTTAACTTAAGTCAATTAATCCGGCAAGTCATTTCCTTCTCATTTTTTTTGACTGGCTAATTTAGAATTATTATTTTAATCATCTATTTCACTTTGAGCAACACTTCCAAGGCTATTAGTAAAGCTGTTGAATCTTAACCTATCCTAGTATCCGAGTGAGGAACGCTAATCCTTAATGAAAATAAAATATGACATAATTTGAAGTTCTTATACATCAGATCGACATTCTGAAATGATAGAAATTACATCCTTATCCCGTATCGAAATAGGATTGAAATGTAATAAAGCCAAAAGACTAGCATCACATTTTGTTCAAATGATTGCGATAATACGGTTCGAGTCATTTTGTAGCGAGTTCAATTTTTTGATCAAATAGTATTGTTTCTAATTCCTCACTCAAAATTTTGTTTTGATTATCTCTGTCGTTAAAGTTATGACCTAGCCGAATGCCTTGACTATTAGATTTCAATGAATTACTATTTTTAAAGCAACTAATAAAGTGGTATTGAATCCTACATTACGTCCACATCATGTGGTTGACTTTCAGTGATTCCTGCGGGTGTAATCTTTACAAATTCCGCATTACGTTGCATTTCTGCGATATTTTTTGCACCACAATAACTTAGTCCCGACCTTATTCCCCCAACAAATTGCTTTATTAGATCAGTAACACTTCCCTTATACGGCACCATTGCCTCAACGCCCTCAGGTACGTAGTCATTAGGATCCTCTCCATCTATAACCTGCGACCCTTCTTCTCTATATTTTCTGCCCAGGGATGCATAAAACGATGCCATGCCACGATACATTTTGAATTTCTTTCCATGTCTCACTATTGTTTTGCCCGGACTCTCATCGGTTCCTCCGAATAGACTACCAATCATTACTGTGGATGCTCCCGCAGCCAAGGCCTTTATGGCATCTCCGGAGGTCCTTATTCCCCCATCGGAGATGACAGGCACATTATGTTCATTCGCTACTTTGACTCCATCTACAACTGCAGTTAATTGTGGAACCCCAGAACCTGTTATAACTCTAGTTATGCATATTGAACCAGATCCGACGCCAATCTTTACTGCATCAACTCCAGCTTTGATGAGATCCTTTACACCTTGGCCTGTGGCAACATTTCCTGCAATTAGTTCACAATTTGGAAACGCCTTCTTTATCATATGAACTGCATTTATTGCATTATCACTATGGCCATGTGCGATATCTACGACAATTATATCAGTTCCTGCATTGAGTAACTGGTCAGTTCTATCTAAATAATCACCTTTTACTCCAACGGCTCCGCCAACCAATAATCTACCTTTCTTGTCCTTTGAGGCCAACGGATATCGTTCCATTTTCATAATATCTTTGCTCGTAATGAGTCCCACAACATTATTTGATTTATTTATCACGGGTAGTTTCTCTATTCTATTTTTATGTAGAATTTGTTTAGCCTCGTCGATTGAAATACCCTGTTTTGCTGTAACAAGTTCCTTCGTCATAAGATCCTTTACTTTGTTGTTTGTATTATATTGAAACATGATATCTCTATTGGTAATAATTCCCACCAATTTTTTTGACGCATCATCCATTACCAACAAACCAGACACACCAAGCTCTTGCATCACCTTAGATGCTTCGTTTGCAGTTTTTGATGGAGAGATGGTATAGGGTTGTTCAATAATGACCGACTCTGATCGTTTTACCTTCAGTATTTCATCGACTTGATCTGCAATTGTCATAAATCTGTGTATGATGCCTATTCCTCCCTCTTGTGCTATTGCTATTGCCATATTTGACTCAGTTACGGTGTCCATATTTGCGCTGATTAGTGGGATATTTAGTGAGATATTTCTGGATAATTTTGTCTTTAAATCTGTTTGTGATCTAGAAATTATAGGAGACCGTTTTGGAATTAGGAGAACGTCATCAAAAGTTAAACCTTCTTTTACTTCCAATATTTCCTTGTTTTTTATATTTGCGTTGGGATTATAAGCGTTTTCTTCAGACTGGTTTTTTCAACTAATTAGGTCGTGCCAGGATTTGGCTCCCTGTCTTTGGTTATTTTTTGAAGTAATTCTAGGCCTATTTTCGTTTCTTTTACATCATGTGTCCTAATTATGCTTGCACCGTTTAGAGCACAGATAATCTGGGTAATTATTGAAGGGATAAGTCGCTCAGATTCGGTTAAATTAAACAGTTTGCCAATAAACGATTTTCTTGAGACTGAGATACAAATTGGCTTGATCTTTGACAGGCTCTTTAGACCTGATATAATCTCCAAATCTCGTTCATACCAACTATCATGAGCAATCTTAGTAAAAAAAGGGTTATTCCCAGTCGATCTAAAGAAACCGATTAAAGGATCAATTATGATTTTGTTGTCACTTATACCCTTTTTGTGTGCTAAGTCCAGACTTTCCTGTAGAATTTCTATTGTTTCAAAAATGTCCCCTGACCTATAAGTAATAGATTTACGTCCGTAGGCACCAATTATGACAGGAAGTCCGGTTGAAAAAACGATTTCCTTCATTCTTTCATCATATTTTAGACCCGTAACATCGTTGATTATATCAACCCCCAACTCAGCGGACACCTTGGCGACGTCTGCTCGAGGTGTGTCTACCGAAACTGGAATCCTGCAGACGTCCTTCACAGCCTTGACCGAATTTCGTATTCTTTCTACCTCTTTTTCTACTGAAATTACAGTATCGAGGTAAGGTGCAGTTGACATTCCACCTATATCGATAATATCCGCACCTTCCTTTTCCATCTGTAACGCCCTCTCAGAAATTATTTTCTTGCCTGTTGAAATGGATTCTTTATAAAAGGACTCTGGACTGACGTTGAGAATTCCCATTATTTTTGGTGTCCCGTTTCCAATTTCAAGATTGCTTATTTTCACTTTTCTCATCATTTATTACTCCCTAAAGTAAAGGCGAGGGCATGAAATTCTTGTTAAACAATCTTTAATAAACTATGAATTTATTTATACAAACCACTTTTTCGATCAATAGTTTTAATATAGGTTAAATTGCAATTTAATAAGAGAGATAAAGAATTGAATACTTCCATACTTAGACGTTTTGGAGAAACATAATGACAAGAACTCTCGACAAAACTCATACCGTCCTGTCATATGTTGAAGGAAGTCTCAAAAATGCAATTGTTATGAACGAGAGTGTCAAGGAAAACGGCTTCATATTTTCTCTTATTAATCCTCCTGTTCCATTAGGCGGAAACGTTGTTACTCTTGATATTTACGTTGATGAACTACCTATATCAAAAAAATCAATTCAAATTGCAACATCAGACACCATAATTAATGCATCGGCATTGTCCGAATCGTGCCCTCTTCAATTCAAACCATTTCAGAGCGCCAGGTTTCTTATTATAGGTATGGAGTTGGAAACTCACAAGAAGCACAAAATAACTATAATGAGTAAACTTGAAGGTTTTGAACAAATAATTATTCCATTCACATTTGTGGATTATACAAGCAACAAGAAAGAAAAAGTAATAATTTCATCAAATTTGCCGGAGGAGTCTGATACACAGGCCTATGGAGAAACAATGTTTATGAATTTCGCTTCTCCACTTGTCCTTTCAGGAAGAAAAGCATACATTGTTTGCTCTTCTAACGGAGCCCTTTCGGCAAATTGGACCTGGATGGGAGCAAGATACGATAACGGAGGATTATATGTCCCTCCAGCCAGAGCATTTGGAAGGATAATTGTAGAACTTTCTGTTGATGAGGGAGCAAGAAAAAGGCTTCCGAATTTTGTCATGTCATCGAGGCATGAGAATGGAAGTCTGTGCACTCATCATGAAGTTGCGGGAATCCATGTAAAAAGAACATTATTTGTTCCAATTGAAAATAAAGGTTTTATTCAGATCCTTAATTTTGACGTTGAGAAAAATAATGAGCTTTTCTCTTCAAATACAAAGAAGCATTCAAAAAAGAAAATTAGGGTCCATTTCCTAATCGATGGGAACATTACAAGCTATGGATTGGCTGCAATTTCTCAAAGTAATTTTTCAAAATATTATAAATCGGAGAACTGTTTGCAGATAAGGACTATTGCAAAAAAAGGTGTTGCGCATTATTTTGGAACAATAGGTATTTCTCCAAAGACATTGAAACCTTCCAAGATACTAACAGATTCTTTTGATAATGATTTAGAATTATCATATGATATAGAGCTTGAAGAGGGGTTGACCCAGGAGTTAGCCCTGATCGGTGCTGGTGATTTCACTAGTGCTCAGGAGTGTCTAGATGAATATATAAACATCAGAGATAATTATCAAAAATTGTACCAAGAAACAAAGGATCATCATAACAATATTTCAGCATCTTCATTTACAATACATCATGCTCCCTCAAGTTCAATTTCAAATTCCGTAATCGTCAAATTAGCAAAGGCCCTGAAAAAGGCAAAAACTGCATTGGAGTATCTAAAGGCAAATTATGATAATTTGGGAGAAGGGATTAGTGCAGGACTTCCAAGATTCCCAAATTATTGGGCACGTGATACAGGATGGTCGTTGAGAGGCTATTTATCTATGGGCCAATATGATTTTTCACTCCGTGTTATTGATAATTTTCTGAAACGCCAGGCAAAATATGCCCATAATGGTGCAGTAAGAGGAGAGTTGCCAATGGTAATTAGCGGGAGATCATTTCTCCACAATACAACATACGGTTCAGCAGACTCGACCTTTTTGTTTCCCTGGGCAATCCGTGAATATGTGCATGGTACTGGAGATACCCAATATCTCTCAAAAAGATGGGCATCCATAATTGATCTAATCAATTCGGGTTTCCTCAGAGATATTGACAATGACGATTTTATTGAGCATGGCTTTTCTGGTACGGCAGAGAAACTGCCAATTCAAGATTCTACTTGGATGGATCATATTGACAGAAGAAAGAGCGCAAATGACGTGCAAGCATTATTTTATGAAAGTTTACTAATTGGAAGCGAGTTAGCAACGATAGTTGATGATAAAGAGAACGGTAGACACTGGCTTTCATCTGCTCAAAAACTGAGAGAAAGGATTGATACTGAGTATTGGGAACCGAAGCTAGGATTTTATTATGATACTATTCGTAAGGACTTGACTAAAGATAGCAGTATCCGTCCGAATTCACTAGTCTTGTTGCTTACTGAAGTTGTAAAGGATCAGCAGAAGGCTAAGTTAGTACTTGAAAGAATAGAAAAGGAGGATTTGACGACTCCATGGGGCATAAGATCTTTGAGTAGTTTGGATTCGAAGTATCATCCTTCACTTTATCACGATGGTGCTGTTTGGCCACTTGTCACTGGTTGGGCCGCAATAAGCGAAATAAAAAACCAGAGAACTCAGCAGGCACTTGAATATCTTTCCATAATGGCCGACCGTATTATCTCTGAAAATGGAATGTATGCAGAAACTTACCGTGGGGATAGACCTGAACCCTTCAATTCATGTATTCTTCAAGCATGGTCAGTTGGATTATACGTCTATGCACTACGTGAATTAATGTTGGGTATTAAACCAAACATGATAGAGAATAACATCTGTCTGGAACCGAAGTTACCTGAATCTATATCCGATCTTGACAATCTTAATTTTGATCATTTTATTAGTACCAATGAAGGACTCAATAAAATCAGCATATCAGTTAGGCCTGATAGAGATAGGATTACCATAACACCGGAACGAAATGACGTAAAATTGCCTGAATTCTCTAGTACAACATATTCTATTGATATACATAGAAACAAGTAAGTTTACTCACTTTTCGTGCTGGAAGTATATCTAATTATATCTTAAAATTAGACTATGTGGCTGATTGATGAGTAGTTTAGTTGATACATATAGACGAAGAAAAGATTTTTTCTACAATAAATGAAAAAAAACCCCGTTCCGTTGCGCTAGATGGTCCAGATGGAATCTTAAAGAAAATTCAAAGCTGTGCACATAAATTGACAGAGAAGTTCAGTATACCAGTTTATGTAATTGGTGACACATCCTGGGGTTCATGCGATCTAAATATTCACGCCGCTGAAATTTTGGGTGTGGATATCTTGTTTAACATCGGACACACTATTGCTATGGAAAAGTTTGGAGAAAAAGTGATAATGATAGATGCTTATGATGATATAGATTTTGGTCCAATTGCGAAAAAATCTGCGATTGAGCTTAAAAAGAGAAATTTTAGCAAAATCTCTCTTGTAACCAATAGTCAATATTTACATTCTGTCCAAAAAGTCAAGGAAATTTTCGAGACTTTTGGATATGAGGTTGTTATCGGAAGAGGCAAAGGTCACTTAAATGACGGGCAGGTTTTTGGCTGTGAGTTCTATCCTGCTTTTGACAATAAAGATCAAATTGAAGCGTACTTTTTCTTGGGACAAAGCATGTTTCATTCTGCAAGCTTGGCAATCGTGACACAGAAACCAACATTCATGCTGGATCCCTATTTCAACGAATATTCAGAAATTAATGACGTTGCACAAAAACTAGAAAAAAAAGCAATATTATCAGTGTATAAGGCTCAGGACGCCAAAACTATTGGAATTATTATTGGATTGAAGGAAGGACAGTTTGCAAATATTAAGGCATTAGAGCTGAAAAAGTTGCTAGAAAAGGAAGGTAAGAAAATCCTGTTAATTGCCATGACAGAAATTACAGACGAGCGCCTATTGTCATTTCAAGATATTGATGCGTTTATTCAAGTGGCGTGTCCTCGAATAGGAACAGATAATCATTTTCACAAACCGGTTTTGTCCGTACCACAGGCTATTTCACTCATAAAGCTACTAAAAGGTGAATCTCTGGATGGATTCTTACAGATAAAACACTGGTTATAATCATCAGAAATATAATGCGGTAGTAGCCTACCGGTACCACTATATATGTAAAGCCCAATCTCAAGCTCCGCAAGATCAATCACGTAGACGTGCTAGCATGGATACGCTGTCTTAGGATTGCACCCTCCCGGACCTCATCCATTTCGGCAATTCACAATCAAGCACATGCCTTCGCATATATTGTTGTTCATACCCATCCGACACGGCGTGGTATCATATCAGCAAAGCAAGCAGGAACTTCGCATCTAAAGATTTACCCAGTAGTTACTGATCCCAGCATAAAGCCGATTTCCGGTTTGGGGTACGGCTAACACCCCGATCCTACCTACCACCGCGAACAATATTACAGGATTTAGATATATTTGTGTATCCAGTTCATTCAGTCCGAATATTCCAGAGCGAACTTGGTGCAAATAACAAATTCTGTAGTCCCAGTAGACATTATTTTACAAATTACAAGAATATTGGTTGGTGCGTATCCGGTGAAGAAAGCACCAACCAATTGACTATCCCAACAATGAATTCAAGATAGACAATAAGATTAATTACAAAATTTTATATAAAATTTCTAATACAAATGCCTAATTAAGTTCCAAGTTATCGGAATTCAATACCTTAGACAGTAAATGGCGGAGGTCATAAATCCAGTTAATCAAGAAATCAAAATAATTTCCTCTAATAGCTTCACGTAAATTGAGGCGGGTTTTATCCGGTCTTATGGGAGATTTCCAATGAAAGTAAAACACTTCCACTACAGAACCACATCTACTGTCATCCCTTACATGATGGAGGAAACGATTAACAATATCAAAGATAAATAGGACACAGCATCTGTTAAGTGAAATATTTGCATTACCAAAAGTAAAGTCTTACATTAGTTTCCTTCAGTCAATATGTTGAGAGTACGGCATACTGAACATATTTTGTTAGAAGAATCTCTATTACATAATTCGCATTTTCTATGTTCTTGACTGATAACATTGTCAGTACTCAAGTTAGTTGTTGTAGGTGTGGTATTTCCGGTACTTGCAGGACTTTCTTTTAGCCTCTTTGCAATTTTCAAAATGGAATTATAAGCATTATACTTTATACCCGGATGGATTTTTTCGAGATTGTTCAAATGGACTCTAAAAGCACTTCTTATACTTTCGTCTTTATACGGGCACTCTTCCGTTTGAAATGGAATATTAGTATGAATGGCATACAACACTAGTTCCTTTTCATAAATTTCCATTAGTGGTTTAATCTTCTTTAACCCACCAGTCCCATACTCCACTGGATCTGGGTACGTCCAGCCTATTCTTTCCACATCGCCTGCAAATAAGTTAATGAGAAAAGTCTGAACATAATCATCCAAATTATGTCCAGTTGCGATTACGTTTGCTCCAGTGGATTCTGATAGGAGATCAATGGCCCTCCTCCTAAAAGTACCACACATAGAACAAGACGAAATTTTCTCCGAGGGTCTTATTTCCATGGCCCTATCCATCGATACGCCAAAAAGTTCACTGAAACTTACAACTTTGTTTTCAACGCCTATCATAGAGCAAAAATTCCTTACAATATTGAGAGATTCATCACGATAACCTTGAATTCCTTCATCTACCGTTATTGCTATTAATTCAGGATCAATGCCTCGGAGTGTGTTTTTTAGTATGTTTAGGAGTGCGAGGCTATCTTTACCACCTGAAACTGCAACCGCCACTCTGTCACCGTGTTTTATCATTGAAAATTTCGACACTGTCCTTTTAGCCTTGTACTCGACTGATTTGACAAAGCATTTTTTACACAAAAACTCTCCCGAGTACTGCCTCAAGTAAATTGCCTCATTCTTACTGCACTTATTACACCGCTTAAACATTCGAATTAATATTGTCTTTAGACATTAATCATTAATACTTTTTACGATCTGGGACTCGATCGAGGCGATTGATTGCATTATTAAGTAGAATTTTTCTAAAAGCATTTATGTATATAATGATAAACTAATTTTTGATTTGACGGCCAGCCATGATGTTATTGATGACATTAATCTCAAAATCATTAATATCTTGAATAAGGACTCCTCCCTACCTTTTGTAGAAATAGCAAAACAGATTGGAATATCTGATGCTACTGTTCATATTAGGGTCAGACGGCTGCTTGCTGCGGGGATAATCAAGAAATTTACTATTTCATTGGATAACAACAAGCTGGGTTATGACCACCTTGCGTTCATGGGAATAAATATTGAACCAGGAACTGCGGATGAAGTCACAAATAGCCTTACATCAATAGATGAGGTACTAGAAATACATGAGATGCATGGACGATTTGACCTTCTCTTAAAAATAAGGGCAAAAGACTTGGAAGAAATGCGAGATATCGTTGTAAACAAGATAAGAAAACTTCCAAGGATTATAGAAACTGAACTTATGACGGCACTAAAGACTAGAAAGGAAGATCATATGGTACCTATGATGGATGTTCCATCCTAACCAAAGCTGTAATTGCGTTTTTCGGTCTATATTCTTTGCTTGTCTTTCTTTGAAGATGTCCACCAATCGAGATAGTCATCATGATATTTTTTTCTATCATTGCCTTCATCTCTAAAGGTTTTATCTCTTAGTTCATCCATTTTTTCCCTCGAAGCAAAAAGACCGCAGCTTTTGCATATGAAGTTTTTAGTAGCTGCATCCAACTTTAGTTCCCCACCACACTCAGGGCAAAAATTAGACAATCTGTCTATTATTAGATAGACCTTATAAAAAATGTTACGTGATTAAGTTATCGATTAGCTTCCGTTTTATTTTCATTTTGCCAAAAAATGAAACCTTACTCATGTGATGAAATATAGTCTGCCAGCTCCTTTACCATAGTCCCCATTCGATAAGCGTGTGGGACGAAATCCACCTTTATTCGAAATTTTTCTATCATAGCTGAAGTAGATGGGCCAACCGACACAACAAGAACATTGTGGTTCAATTTGTCTACCAGTAAATCGATCTTGTTGTTTCTGCTTGCGAATTCAAAGAACTCTTTAACTGCAGGCGGACTAGTGAAGGTGATTGTATCAATATTGCCTGCAACTATATCATCAATAAGTCCTTTAATTTTCTCATTCGAAGGAGCCACATAATCATACCCCATTTCTTTTAATATGGCCGCATTTTTTTGTTCAAGATTTGCGGAGTAAGAGTATGATGAAAATTCAAATACTTTTGAACCTAAGGATTCGAGCCTTTCCTTAAATGCATCCACATAGTCGCCATGCCAAAGTATTCCAATATTCTTATCTTTGACATCTAATTTACTGATTAGGTCGATAATTCCGCCAATTGTATTCATTTTGGGAACAAATTTAGTTGCAATTCCGAACTTTCTTAATTCCAATGCCGGCTTGTTGCTTCTGGCAATAACAATCGTATCATGTAACTTTTCAATCACGTTATCCAGACGATTAGATTTCAGAACACATTGAAAAAGGTTGAAAACTCCGACACCAGTCATAAAAACGAAAAAATGCATTTTTTTACTTTCTATTGTTTCTATAAATTTGGTACATTCCGAACTTAATGTATTATTATTGCTTCTAATTCCTATTGTTGGAGCTATATACGGAACACCTCCAAATTTTCGAACAAGACTAGCAAGTTCGGAGGCTCTTCGACTTGATGTAATGGCTACTGTTATACCGCTCAGTGACATGCAAGATTCATGGTGTATTAGAATAATTAAAACTTGAGTCTGATTTAATAGAGTAGATTACTAGCGCTTGTTCGTTTATTTATGAATATTGTTACTTTTTCAATTTAATCAAGTATCTTGCGTGGAATTGCAACTTCACGTTGGTGCATGGACTTTTCTCTTCATATCCATGATCCGGATCCGTTCGCCCGTCAAATGCCATGCACCTTTTGAATAAAGTCATCTAAATTAAATTAAACCTTTTTGATTTCCAGCGTTCCCGATTTTCCATCAATTATTGCTTTTCTGAAATTTTCTATTTCAGGTATATCTTGATCTTTGTGTAGTTCTAACAGTGGTATATTTGCTATTGCGCATCCTGACGCAGTAGTAATGTCAGTCTTAGAAGTGCAAATTATCCCAGATGGAGATACGCCATTGGACTTTAGAGCAAAAATGGAATAGGCGCCTACACTACTCCCGACCGCGTACGGAAAGACCAGCAGGCTATTTTTAAGGCATTGCCCATACAATTCATGATTCGAATCGGTAATTATCCCCGTCAAATGATCTACAGAAGATAGAAAGTTGATTGGCTGCTTGGTAACCAGCATTCTTCCCCTTGCACTCCCACCTACAATTACTTTACATCTTAGGGAATTGTTCAATTCAGCCTCACTTTGTATATTGTTTAATTATGGACTTGATATTGGATAAACAAACAGATACCCTATTGGATTTGTTGAGGTAATGGGCGGCCTTTATACTGTTTGTTATCACACCATCGTACTCATCATGCATTAAGAGAGGTGATAGACAAGTACAGGCATCGCAAATTATATTTGCACCTGCACTTTCAAGTTTTTGAGCTATCCCTGAGCTGCAAGCCTTTTCGTATATTTGTCGAGCGCAAAATATCATACACTTCTTTGAAAATTTCTTGCCACCCATCATATTTGAAATTAATTCTAATTCATATAATCCTAGTTGGGGACTTCCTAGTGCTATCACGTCTCCAGATTCGTTTGAATTGAGTTCATCCATAACTGACTTTGATTCCTCTTTCCCAAATGATATAGCTTCGCCGTCTATTTCCTTGTTAGAGAACATCCCACATGCACCGGAAGTACCTAGTGCAGCGGCCAAAGATTTAGTATTGTACATATCTATGTTGCTAACATGGGGACCGAATGAAACACAACTTTCCGTTACGGCCTTACCTGCAAAATATCCCAGTATGCCGTAATCCAATTCCGAATTAAGATTTGTGTCAATCTTTATTTTGATTTTCGGATCTCTAATACTTGACATTCTCAGATCTGAGTACGGCGCCTTACCGGTCACAGCACTCGCCAAGGCACTTAGAGAGCTTTCCTTATTCGTATGTAAATCAAACACTGAATTCGCCATTACTGCGGCGTTACTTTCTGCGAAACTAACATTGTGTCCTCTTTCTGGTAATTGAAATAATTCATAGGGTGTACAAGAAAAAGAAGGAACAGATCCCATGTTCTCGTAAGCTTTGATTATTTCACCCTGTTTTTTCTTAAATTTGCTTGAAAGATTATTTTGTTTATGGGTGTCATAGCCCATTGGATTTATAGTAGTTTGAACCGAAAATCGTGCTTCTTCACTGTATTTTGTAAGAAAATTAGCGCCTGCATCGCCTATTGTATTATAGTTTACGCCCGAAAGGTGGACCCAGTCTACTGGAATTAACCTTTCTGCATCGGTTGCTTTGCCGATTGATAATAATAACTTGTATGCAATTGAAATCGAATCACCAAACTTTCCATCAAGTCCCTCCTCTTCGGCTCGAGATAATTGCACGATCATTATGCAATGGCTGAGATATAATAATCATGGCTACATTCGGATTACAACATACTTTCAGCTATTGTATAGAATAAATAGAGATTGTTATTAGTATATTGGCATGGAATGTGCAGTATATGATACATATGTAACAAGAAAAGATGGTAAGATTATGCACTTTGACGTTATAGTGGAATCTTCAACTCCACATGAAAAAGCAATAGAGTACGGAAAGGAGTACCTAAAGGACGCAGGTCAAGACGGCCAAACAATGACGCAAGAGGAATGCCAATTCTGTCATGTTCAAGAAGCACCGAAGGTAGTTGAAGACAACATACAACAAAATGGCTACTTTATACAAAAGATGGAAGGATGTCCTTAGATAATAAAAGACAAGTTCCTAAGTTCATTATTTTTTCTTTTTACCGTTTATTAACCCAAATTTTTTTGTGTTAGATTTCAACAATAGTCAAGGCCGCGATGACCTAGCAATTACTTAATTGCACTACATTTTCATTTTTGTCATAAAGAAAACATGACACTTTATGATTTTGTTCCTTTGTCTCCAATATTGGCTCTTTTTTACATATTTCCATGTTATATGGACACCTATTGAAAAATTTGCAGCCACTTTCTGCGGGAGCTGAATCAAAATTTTTAATTCTAATTACCTTTTGTTTATCAATGTTGTCAAATCTGGGCTCAGATATAGCATCCAACAAAGCTTGGGTATATGGATGAAGGGGATTTGATAACACTCTGTCTATTTGTCCACTTTCAACAATCTTACCAGCGTACATGACAGAGATGTCGTCTCCAATATATCGTGATGTTGCAAGATCATGGGTGATATAAAATACTGTTATTTTTCGATTAATACTTAGTTGCCTTACTATCTGTAGTATCTGTGCTCTTATCGAAACATCAAGCATAGAAACGGGCTCATCTGCTATAATGAGTTTAGGTTCAATGACAAGAGATCTCGCAATAGCAACTCTCTGTCTCTCTCCACCAGATAGCATATGTGGATATTTTTCAGCAAATTCTCCAGCTGGTTTAAGATTTACGTCATTCAACACAGTAAGGATTTTTTTAATGCGTTCCTCCTTTGAGTAATCCTTATAGTAAATGTCAATCGGTTCTTTGATGATGTCAAACACTTTCATAAGTGGATTGAGGGAACTATACGGGTCTTGATGAATCATTTGAGCTTGTTTGCGAAAGCTCAGGAGCCCCTTTCCTGTTTTTCTGGTAATATTACTGCCATTAAAGATAATTGAACCTGAGTCTGGATCAATAGCACGTAGGATTACTCTAGCCAATGTGGTCTTACCAGAGCCTGATTCGCCGACTAAAACGGAAACTCGCCCTTCTGGAATGTCTAGGTTCACGCCGTCTAGTGCCTTTTTGTAAATTCTCTTTCCAGGATTAAATATTGAAGAGATAGTTGATTTCACTGGAAAATATTTTCTTACATCATGAATTTCTAAAATATTCTTCAAAAACTGTGAATATAGATAACAAAATGTAATTTAAACGATTTGTAGATCTAAGGGACATAGGGCTGCGGCTGGCTAATTTTTACAATTACTTACTGTTCGTTTGAATAAAGTTACCATGACCAATACATGACTTCTCCACCTTTCCGTTCTCCATTACTATTATTCCTCTGACAATAGTCATAATCGGCCAACCTTTCAGCTTCCAGCCATCGTAAATAGAATAATCCGAATGGGAATTCAATGACTCTGGTGTAACGATTTGTTCTTTATTCATATCTACAATGGTTAAATCTGCATCAGAACCCTCAGTAATAGTACCTTTTTTTGGGAATAATCCAAATATTCTTGATGCGTTAGCGCTACATATTTCAGATATTCTAACGAGACTTACTCTTTTTTTGTTTACTCCCTCACTTAGCAATACAGGAAGCATTGTGGCAAGACCTGGAAATCCTGACAGTGCATTCCAAAAATTCCCATTTGCTGTTTTTGTTTTTAAATCATTTGCAACATGATCCGTTCCTATGGTATCAATAATGCCAGAATTTATAGCATCCCACAATTTTGCGTGATTTTCTTTTGGTCTTAGTGGAGGAACTACTTTGCCTTTGATATTATCATAATCAGTATCATGCGTTAAGTAATGAGGACAAGTTTCGGCCCAGATATTTGAGTTTGGATGTAATCTCCTATATTTGTCTATTTCAAGCAGGGCTTCTGACGAGCCTATGTGTACAAAATATAAATTTGGATTATTATGGTTTAATGAAATTTTCATTATTTTTCTAATTGCAATGACTTCTGATGATTCTGGCCTTAATGATGACCACAACTTGAGGAGATTTGAACTAACATGCTCGTTCAATTTGCGCATTTTTTGTATGTTCTTTGAACAGATCGCATGATCCTCTGCATGCACTAAAATTATCGAGNTCAATGTTGAAGCATTCTTAATAATTTCAGTCAGTAATTTNTCGGTCATATTTACTTCTATCTCTTTTAGGGAAATAGAACCTGGNTCCTGTTCGGTTAGNATTTTGTTAAGACTGGATCCTAAATTCATATATATTTTGAANGAATTGATTCCTATACTTTTGAGGTATTTCATGTCTTTAACTTGGTCAAGTTTCAGAATAGAAGCATGTACCCCATAGTCAGTAATGTGGGTGTTCGCGCTAACTTCAAGTTGATTGGTAATTTTTCTATATGAACCATCTAATCTCATCATGCGCATTATAGTCGTTACTCCACCTGTAACAGCGGAAGCCGATTCAGTAGACGCCGCTTCGCCTATTGGAGTATAGACTCCATAATGAACATGAGGATCGATTACACCCGGTAGAATATACTTACCTTGTGCTTCTATTATTCTGTCAGCACCGACTTCTCCAATAGTCTTCTTTAACGATTTAATCTTTCCATTTTCGATAAGGACATTGGTATTGACTATACCACTAAAGGGAATAACTGCATTTGCATTTTTGATAAGAACATCGCAAGTATTATTCAAAATATTATCAATATAGCAATTAATATTAATTTAATTCTTTTTAAGTCACAGCATGAACTTAAAGATCATCTAGTATAGTCCAATCCTTAAAGTGATTACGAATAGGTTCCATTATTTTATTCAAATAAATTGAAACTGAGTCTTTCAAGTCTTTAGGGTGAATCTTTTTCTGATTGTAATCAGATTCAAGTTTCGTAAAATCATCATACACAATGTTTCCACCATATTTGCTTTGCCTTTCAATCTGAAACTGAGAAAAGTTGTGTAAGACAATATATTTTATGATCTCTAATATGGGATTATTCTCTGAGATGCCAATCGGACAATAAGCTCTTGCTATCTTATTTTTGATTGTATTTTCATCGTCGTGTATCAATATACCACTTAACGGAGTCGTTTTGCTCATCTTACTGGAAATTCGATAATCATCTTCGTCACCATCATTTGAGGCAAGTTTGGTTGGTTCATTAAGACCGGGAAGTAAATGGTGATGGACAGAAACAGGTACTTTCCAGCCCAACTTGGGGAAAATTTCTCTCACCAGCATATGGATTTTTCGTTGGTCCATCCCAGCATGAACGATGTCTAAATCCAACGCTTTAATATCCGCAGACTGCATTGAAGGATACATTAACTGTGAAAAATCCAGTTTTTCCTTTTCAGATCTACCCATAATGGTTAATGCCCTTAGAGTTCTTGATAATGTCATATGTTTGCTAAAAATCATGAAATTTTTCCAATAATCATCATAAGTATTGTAAAGCGAGGATCCTAAAATGATATTTACTCCAGGACAAAAAAATTTAAAAGCTTCTCCATAATATTTCGAGACCTCAATTATTTTTTGCCAATTATTATCTAACTTGTTATTAATGTATGTGTGCCAGTCTGCAAGAAATACATTAGAATTGACTCCAGCCTTAATGAAATCATTTATCTTGTATCCAGTCAGGATTAGGCTTCCTAGGTGAAGTTTTCCCGAAATTTCTAAACCAATATAATGACGAGGTTGCGAATTAGTCTCGAAAAGTTGTCTTAATTGTGCAACTTCGACAACCTCTTCGGTAGGCTCTCTTAAAACAAGTCCAATCCTGCTTTCGACATCCATGAACTAGGTAAAAGTGTAGATGGCAATTATTATTTTTACCTCATCACCTGATGAAGAATCAAACAAATATGGTACCAAAATATCTCAAAATTAATATGTCATAGAAGTGCATTGACTAAGATGAACATTAAAGATCTTTTTGGCGGTGAGATTGTGGGCACAGGGTCAGATTTCATAGTTGTTCTCAAGGGCAAAAACAGACTATTATTGCAATTTAGCTCTCATAAAATTATAAAACTGAAAAATGAGGCGACACCGTATGGATCGTCCGTATAAGGATATTTGTTGATTTCCGCAATAGTCAGACTCATCTTGATAAAAAGTTAAATTTAGTAACGTACAAACTTGGTCAGTTGGCATCAAAAGCTACAACAGAAGTCTTAGAAAAGGGAACAAAGCAACCAAAAACTATAATGCAAATCAATCAAAAACAAAAATCAAAAATCCATTATAACAAAAAAGCAGAGTCAGAATTTTTTGTCGATAATTCAGCTCTAGCCGGTTTTACTGGGGAACGCATCCTCTACATGTCGGTGAGAGAATTGATAGAGAACTCACTGGATTCATGCGAAGTAAATCACATTTTACCAGTTATTCATTTGAGACTAAAGATTCTTGATCCTCTTAATGATCTCTGGACTATATCGTGTAAGGATAATGGAGTTGGAATTCCTTCAGAAAAAGTACCTGTTGCAGTTTGTTCATTCTTAACTTCTGGAAAATATGTCGAAAAACAACAACGAGGTCTCTTTGGTGTTGGTTTGAAAATGATTGCAGCTTTTTCAACTAAGGATACAGATCATCCATTGAAGGTTTGGTCCAAATCAGAAGATGAATCAGAATGCTATTTCGACCTTAGAACTGATATTGGGACAAATAAGCCAATCACACTTTTAAAGAAGAATGTCAAGAATGATGAATCACAAATCGAAGGTGAAGCTGGTTTTAAGGTTGAGGCCATTCTACGTGCNAAATTATCTCCCGTGACAAAAAACAAAATCTATGACTACATTAGTCAAACAAGTATTGTAAATCCNTATTCGATCATAATATTTGAAACGGATGAGGGAAAGGTAACGTTCAANAGAAGGACAGAAATTATGCCAAATCCATCAAGGGAAGTATTACCTCACCCGTCTGATATGGACCTTAAAACTTTAAAGAAGGCTATTTTAAATTTCATGAATCAAAAGACAACCCTGCAAGGAATACTTGCCAGCTCGTTTCAAAAAATGTCAACCGATAAGGCTAAAGATATTATTAATAGAGCAGGACTATCAGTCAAACCAGCGGACAAATATGATGAACATGAGCTGATAAAGGTTGTAAATATTTGTAAACATACAAAATTTCAGTCTCCTAATACAGACCACCTAAGTCCCATAGAAGAGAAAATACTTACTGTTGGAATGACTTCGGAATACTCAATTATCCAAAATAAGGAAGCAACAAATTCTGGAAGCCAGACTCATTTAACCACCAAGATACTAAAACCAGCACTCACCGCCTATTCTTCAAGAATTTGCGTTGTGAACAATCGACCTACGGTTGTAGAATGCGGAATTGCTTATGGAGGTGATATTCCATCGTTCAAACTGTACAGATTTGCTAATAAAATCCCACTACTTTATGACGAAGGATCTGATGTAGCACGAGAAGTTATTTCCGAGGTCGGAATAAATAAAATGGGAATTTCAAAAAAGGAGGTAAAGGAACAATTTTCAAATGTAGAAACAAAATCAGACAGGACAGTAGAATATCTGCCAATACATATTTTCTTCCACATATGTTCAACGAAGATACCTTACAAAACTGCTGGAAAGGAGAGCATAGCTTCAGAGGGCGATCTGAAAAAATACATGAAATCATGCCTATCGGATCTTTACAGAAAAGTAAGCGCACAAATTAGAAGAGAATTAAAGATAAAGGAAGATGAGAATAAATTAAGGCTATACAAACATTATATTCCATTCATAGTAGACGCAATATCCGACTCGATAAAAATTGATTCGAAAAAATTATCCAAGGCATTTCAAGACTTGGCAGAAAAATATGTAAGCGGAGAATTGGCAAACATTCCTAAACAGATATTTCAAGATTCAAAGGTTAAAGGAAAAGTAAATGATGTAGATAGTAAAAAGAATATTCTTAATAATGGTAACGGAAATGAAATTATACTTAGCAAATTTGATACCCGAACCAACGTTTCGAAACACGGAAGCAATGTAAGGTTGGCTAAAATTAACGCCCCTCGTAAATCACAAAAAAAAGGATAATTGAAAATGGCACCAAAAGATAAACGACATCAAGAAATAACTAATAAAATCAGAAAAATAATGAAGAATGTTGGAGATGATGTACTTGTTGAGGGTGTAATGCCGAGTCTTGAAATTCCAAAAGTTGGATACGATAATACTGTCTGGTCAGATGAAAAGAGGATGCTTACCATAGGTGACAAGACAGTTCAAATTGGTCCAAACAGCTCAAAGAAGATACCAACTTTCGCTCAATATCTTGTCATGGCCAATGCTATAAGAAGGCTGTTGGATGAGGAGATGGAAAGTACTATTAGGGGTATGTATTACGCCACCTTAAGTACTGTTGGCGATGAAAAAAATCAGCAAAAGTTCTGGAGCGGCCAGGATGATTCTGATGATGCAATTAAAGCCATCGAACTATTGACAAATGTTCCACGAGAGGAATTTTCTGTTACTTCTAAACCTAAAGGAATGATTTCAGGACCAATTACTCTTAGTGTCGGTGGAGATTTAATTGACTGTAATCTTGGTAGTAGAGCAACATCTCAGTTAATACCAACCAACATTCGAGATCTTGAAATTGTCAAGGTAAAAGGTGATTTTGTCATGGTAGTAGAGAAGGATACTGTACTCAATAACATAAGAAAATCTGGTTTTATTCAAAAATATAACGCGATACTACTGACAGGATCAGGAGAACCAGATCGAGCTACTAGGATGATGGTTAAAATGTTGAACGAAAAATGGAAGAAACCCGTTGTTATTTTTGCCGATGCCGATCCCTGGGGACTAGGAATTGCTTTGCGTTATAAAATCGGAAGTGAATCATTGAGTTATGATAGTGACAGATTGGTAACACCAAACTCAAAGGTGCTAGGAATGATGTTTTCGGATATTTATGAATACAATATACCAAAGGTTGCTAGACTTGCTGCCACTCCAGAGGATTTAAACAGGGCAAATGATATGAAGAAAAAACCATGGCTTCAGGATAAGCGATGGAAGAAGGAATTAAATCTCTTTCTTGAACATAAAGAAAAATGTGAATTAGACGCATTTTTCAAATATGGATTCAAGTATTTGGCTGACACTTATTTACCAAATAAATTGAGAGAGGCAGGAGTCATCTAGCCTGCAGCGTCACTTGCCATATACTATCATTAGTTGGCAAAAATAATATCAAGCTAGCGTATCATTGGGTCTTACACCCTCTAAGCTGTATTCTGTTGTATTCAAATTAAGACCAGTTTGATTCTTACTATTTTTGGATTGGATTATGCTAAGATATGCTACATAAAGAAATCCAATTGTTTGCAATGCTATCAGAGGAACAAGTATCGGATTCCCAGTTAGTAAACATAAGGCTATTGTAATGCACCCGTAGACACTAAAGAAGATCTCTAATAACGTCGTTTTCGTAAATGGAAGAACGTATTTATTGTTACGCCAATCTTGATTTTTTTCCATTATTCCAAATTTTGGAGTCCTCAAGAATTCATTTCTTTTTCCAAGTAATGCATCAAATATGGCCACAGAATTGTTAATAGAGATTCCACCTGCATAGAATATCATAAATAAATATTGAATAGCTTTTGTCCTCCAATTCTCGCGCCAGATTTTTCGAATCATTACCAAGTATGTGATAGGGCCCAGTAAGAGGTATGCAACGATGCCTATCGCTGGAGCCCAGGCGGTGTCATATATCTGATAATTCATAACCAGCAAAATTGGAAATATGAGGAATTGTATTAAAAACAATGGGTTAATAATATGCTTGGTGAGTTGAATGAAAATCTGTATTTTAGTATCGATCGGCAGTTTTCTATGCGATAATAATATTAGCAATAGTTTCTTTGCTACCTGAACGGAACCTTTGGCCCATCTAAATTGTTGACGCTTCGCGGCATTCATTTGAACAGGCAATTCAGCGTTAACAACTANATCNTCATCGAAGATACACTTCCAACCNTTCATTTGTGCACGGAAACTCAAATCNAAATCTTCAACTAGGGTACCAGTATGCCAACCGCCCGCATCATTTATGCATGATGTCCTCCAAATTCCAGCTGTTCCATTGAAATTCATGAAAAGGTGTGTAAGACTCTTTGCTTTTTGCTCAATGAAGAAATGAAAATCCAATGAAACAGCTTGAGCTTTTGTCAACGCTGAATACTTTTCATTAATATGGCCCCATCTTCCCTGAACGAGACCAATCTTGGAATCATCAAAATAACTAAGGGCTTTTCTTAAAAAATCACTAGGGGGAATAAAGTCAGCATCAAATATTGCAATGAATTCACCCTTGGCAAATTTCAATCCTTCTTTTAGAGCTCCAGCTTTGTATCCGGATCTATTAGCCCTGTGGAAAATTGCAATGTTGAATCCAAGTTTCTTGTGCTTGTCAACCAAAGTTTCAATAATTGATGTGGTTTCGTCGTCTGAATCATCAAGGACCTGAACTTCCATTCGCCCCTTTGGAAAATCCATATTACATATTGCGTTGATTAGACGTGCGGCGACGTATTTTTCATTATAAATTGGTAACTGGATAGTTACTAGCGGACAAGTTTCAGCATTATAGTTGATTCTCCTTTTCATTTTATGATTTACTGAGTTCCTTATAGACATGTAACTCAAATAATTAAAATTCAAAGTGTATATGGTCATTATCCAGGCAATTCCCATCAAAACATAATATAAAATTCCACTAAACTCTGATATTATCTTGTATCACTATCTATTGTAAAAATATAGTAAATATTTATAGCTTCACTGGAAATTGAGTGCCCGTACTAGCTTTTCTGGAATATTTTTACGCACTGTGGAGGACAGACATTTTCACACGCCATGCAAAAAATGCAGTCTTTTTCTCTTATCATAAAAGGTTTCTTCTCCGAAGCAGGATGGCCCGTGGTGTCAAGCCATTCATATACATTTACGGGACACGCTTCGATGCAGGCCCCGTCGGCGACGCAAATATCAAAGTCTACTGTAACCTCTGTCCCCCAAATTCCAAGTTGACCAGGAGGATCTATCGGGCCCCATACCTTAATCCCTTGAAAAGCTCCGGTTACCTGGCGTTTTGACTTAAAATCAGGGTCAATTGGACCTTCAATCTTTGAATATGAATTTCCAGTACCTGAAAGTGATATTGTTGTATTTCCGCCTGTCATAGATGGGGGAGTTTGATTTGGGGGTGTTACAGATGGCGCGCTGGTCTGAATCTGAGGTTGAGGAGAACCCTTCTCTGGGGCCATAGCTTGTTGAGCAGCCGAGGCATCTCGAGTTATTGGTTTCTTTTTGAGTGGTGTCATTTCGTCCAATTTTTTTATAGCATCTTCCGGTGATAGTTTTTGTGACTTTTTATAATGTTCTATTAGTTTATCTCCGATTTTGGAGTTCCATATTATGGTGTCGATAATAATTTTTGCTTTGGTGTCTGTTTCATGTCTGTAATTCTTAATCCAATAATGATCACCAAAGTGTTCCAATGGCCATATCTGGTAAATAACATCTACCACATCTCCTGTAACAATCTCAACAGTAATTTCCAAGTTAGCTTCAACTTCCTTTTGAGTTATCGCATCCTTTCCATTTTCCGTCCATCTGTCCGTAACATAGATTCTATCGGCATAAGTGTCAACCTTGAAACCCGAATTCTTTAAACTATTGATTATTGCGCTAATATCAGAACGCTCTGTTATCTCAACGGGTATCCTGAAAATTCCTAGTCTAGATCCATGTAAAGGATAAACTCCTCTCTTGGCCACTTCGGATAGCATTACCCACACTCGATCTTTCAAAAGAGCGGACATACCTCAGCTTATTTAGACATGTGCTAAAAGTATTTCGATCAATTTGCTACCAACATCTACAATAGTCAAATTACTGATTGAGCTGAAGTGGGCATTATTATCACTCACATTGTAAGATTTTTTAAACTTGGGAGAACCCTGGAAAGCAGTATTCCATCTTATCTTTTTAATCGTCAAGCCAATCTGGTGCACTGATTGGGTTTTTACTTTGTATTATGATAATCCAAATATATCTAGCACTTAATTTGCATGAATAATTTGAAAATTCATTAATGTAGAATTTAGCAAAATTGCGTATCATAATTTATTCAAGATGAGTTATCAGATGTGTAATGTTGTGTACGGATATTAAGTATCGATAAGAATATTCATGTTTTTGCACAATATAAAAACTTGGTATTGAAATGTTTTCTACGTTCTTATTCATAGAAACAAAATTTGTTTGCAGGCAGAGTCCAGCGTATCACCTGACCGATATTAGTGAACTCTATTATATCTTCCAAAAATCAAATTATGACAAGTAAGTTTAATTAAAAGCACTTAAATTATCAAGTAAAAAAATACTGTGTCAAAGGGCCGATAGTTTAGCCTGGTAGAATACCTGCCTTGCATGTAAACGAGGCTGCATT
>Ga0065707_10081842_pt1 | contig 34351 bp, 41 predicted proteins | sample SwiRhicommuniRL3_FD_59094 | JGI IMG/M metagenome (GOLD analysis project Ga0065707, IMG submission 59094) | Switchgrass rhizosphere bacterial communities from Rose Lake, Michigan, USA - RL3 v2 (version 2) | ecosystem: Host-associated > Plants > Roots > Rhizosphere > Soil | place: East Lansing...
GGGGGGGGGGGGGAGGGGTCACCCCCCTACACCACCCATGGTGAAGATAATGTCTAGTAAGAGTCCCCGGCAACGTCCCACTCGATGATGAAGGCCTTGTACTTCTTGCTCTCATCGTCGATGGAACAACGCAGTCCGGAGCCGTTCTCTTCGATGCGTGCTTTCATGTAGTCGTAGATGTCTGGCTCGTGTGGTTTCCCGTAGTGACGGTAGTCCCACGCCCAGCCGAATAGCCCTGGCTCGTGGAGACCCTCGTCCAACTCTTCCGGTGTCATGCGTAACTTGCGAACGCGCCAGTTGATGTAATCACATCGCTGCCATCGCGCGACCTCAGCCAATTTCGCGGAGATGCGCTCACACAGGACCGTTTCCCAGCAATACGCGTAGAAGGTTTGCCGGTCGCGGAGCCAATCGGCGTGGAGCGGGGCCATGTCTGCGGTGATGCGACGAAGTTCGCGGGCTGTTGGGAGGGTGGACATTGCTGCGGCGGGCACTGGAGTGATGGCACCGGTTTCTTTCACCATGGGTGGGTGGTGTGTGTGTATCCCCCCAGTCCCTCCACGATGGCCGTCCTTCCCTGCATTCCCGGGTGGTTACAATCCGAGATCGAAGCGGCGCGCCATGCGCCCAGCATTAGCGCACCCACCCGTGTGCGATTCGACGCTTTGCTACCTCTGTGGCCACCGGCTTTGCTCGATGTAACTCACATCTTTGGCGGTCTCGATTACGGCGTGATCTACTTCGAGATCTGGGGCACACGGCTGCGGCAACGGAGGACTCTCTTCTGTGACGAGAGCGGTTACGAGGTATTCGCAGGCGCGGACCACCGAATGTTCGACAAACCGGAAGGCGCTGTGAGGTACATGCTCGGGGGATTAGACACATACCACCACCCATGGTGAACGATAAACGATCTTTCTTTCACCGTGGGGCAGATGTCTGTGTGTCAGGTCCCATCCTTCCGGAACGCGAGCGAATGCTTCGTCCAGACGAGTGTCCATATACACGCGAGCGGGAGCCCGATCTTTGGTCGGAGCGCGGCGAGAACAAAGGCTGGGGCGGCTCCGGCCAGGATTCCAGGGATGGATGCGGCGATGAACACTGCACGTGCTTCTCGCTTCACCGCCGCATCGTCGGCATGCGTTGGACGCCCAAGCGCGAGCGTGTCCTTGTTCACGCGGGACATGAGTGGGGGGGCATACACACACCAGACACCACCCATGGTGAAAGAAACAGCGTCTATTCTTCCACCATGGGTGTGCGGTGTGTGTCACAGAATCCAACAGCCATATGCTTCTGCGGGCGGATGTTCCACGCGCTTCCGTTGTGGGCGCTTTACAGCGACAGACATGGGCGGAGGCGGCGGCGGGGGCTTCGCGAGGCCCATCCACTTCCGGATGAAGCGAAGTTTCACCGGGTCGTTGACACCAAGCCAGTCCTCCCCAATGGCATCGTAGAGCCCACAAATGCGTGTACCATTGTCAAGCACGAGATCCGCTCCACCATGGTGATCACCGGTGAGGCAACCCCAAGGCAATGTGGTATCGGCTCCGTCGTCGGGGCCAGTGTCGGGGTCGGGGGACTCCCCTTCCACGCCAATCACCCGGATCCCACAGCGCCGCAAGATCGCACGGATCCCACCGACTCCGCTCGAGCGCCAATTGTTCTTATAGTAATACGCCATCCGGACCACGCGCTCTTTCCCCTCGAATAGCGTGAGAATATGGTCCGCTTCATTGAGATGGGCCCACTTGCCCTCGGGTGGGAAAAGGATGGGACACTTGGACATGGACTGACGTCGGCTTCCTTTCACCATGGGTGGGTTTGGTTGTGTATGTCTTCATCTCCCCCCACTCTCGGCAATGCATCTCGCCCTCTGGCTCACGGCGTTCATCCTCAAGACACAAGCACAGCGGATTGTGGTCGATACCATTCTATTGATTGCATGTTGGTACATCGCACCGTGGCTTTGGCTTCCGGTATTGGGCTCCTTCGTTGGCTCCTTACTCGGCGTGTTCACCTGGGACCTTTGGCGTTCACACACACTAGCCCCACCCACTCCACCTAACAGCAGGCGTCCACACACGCTCTACGCTCACGGGCTCCATTCGACTCCGGAGCAGTTCTTCCACTGGACGCGACAAACCGCGGCTAATGGCGGGCGCACCACACGCCCCATGGTGATGAAAAGCGAGCTCTTTCCCATGCTCCCACTCGTCCCGGATGACTCTCCGAGCTGGGCTGTGCCCGCCGCGCCCTGGCCAAACTTGTCGATTGGGTACGGACATGATGTGGTTATCTTCCGGGAGCATCTCCATCGGATCATGGAAGATACCACGGAGCAACTCGTCCTCTTTGGCTTCTCCCGCGGCACGGCGACGGTGCTCAACACGCTCGCTGCCGCTCAGCCCAATGCAGGGCGAATCAAAGGCGTGATTCTTCTCGGTGCCTTTGCTTCAGCGCAGGACGTGATTGCGTTTCGCCGGAAGGAACGCTGGCTGTGGGCGTGTCTCTGGCCGATTGTTGCCTTTATTCAGGAAAAGATGTACGGGCCCGCGGCATTGGACCCAGCAAACGCACCCATCACCAATGTTGCCCACATCCCTTCGGGGATCCCAATCTACATTGTGGCGTCGCAGGGTGATCGCGATGTCCCGTACACGAGCGCTGTCAAGTTGCATGCGGCCCTGTGTGCGGCTGGGAAGAATGCGGCTCTCATCACGCTCAAGAACACACCACACGAGATGGCAACGGCCACGGGAGAAGATCGCGCGACCCTCGAGCGGGTGTTTGCGGAGGTGTATGCGTGACACACATGGCCACCCCCATGGTGAAGGATAAACGATCTTTCTTTCACCATGGGTGGGTTGTGTGTACCCCCCTATCATTAGTCCATGTCCGTGTCCGTCAAGGCCGTTGTGTTCAAGACCGAATCGATCAAGTACGAGGAGGTGATGCTTGAGCGGAAGAAGGGCTCCTGCCTCAAGTCCCTGCAGGTGTTGGTCGGCGGGCCGATTAGCATCCTCCCGCATATGGCGGGATCGGGAGCGGGCTGGGTCGCGTACGCCAACGACGAGGGAATGGGTATGAGGTTCTCGGCTCCCACCTGTGCTCAGCCCCTCGCCCCCAGACCTGCCCTCCAACTTCGTGGCATGGGGTGTGTTGCGTCACCTGGGCTTCCACGGCGCGGGCACCTTGGTCCCGGGCGCGCACCTGGGCAATATTGTCCTCTGTAAGAACGGCAGGAACGGGGCGGACAAGTCCTTGACCGTGGCTGACCTGAAGCTGGTCGAAGAGGCCTACCAGGCGTATCGCAAGGAGGTTGGGGATGCCGACGAGGAGGAGGGGGTGGTGGCAGAGACGGCGCCACCCGAAGAGAAGGAGATCAAGAAACGCCCCGCGGAGACCCCAGCCGAAGGCGAGACGAACCCAAAGAAGGCGCGCCCGGATAAGGTGTAGGCGGATGTGCCCACATTACAGACCCATGGTGAAATAAACCGAGGTCTATGAGCCGCTTCTTCTTTCACCATGGGTGGGGGGCTGGTGTGTGTATCTACCCTCCTTTATACACACAACTCCGCGCCTGCAAAGGACTCCCAGTCCAATACCTTCTTCTGCCAAGTCGTGTCCCAGTGCGCGTAGTTCGGAGGCGGTTCGATCACGTCGCGGCCGTCGATTGCCTTCACTCCCGGGAGGTATCCCTTGGTGAAGAGCAGTTGGAGCGGGATGCTCACGTAGTCCGGCACCTTGTAGCTCGTGTAGTAGAGGTGGCGCTCAACATCTTCGACTTTCTGCAGGTACAGCGGAATCGCGCGAATCACCTCCACCGGGAAATTGCACTCCATGTCCTCCTCGTCGGATTCCTCGCCGTAGTGATGGACATCGAGCTTCCGAATGCAGCGCTCGATCCGCGCCATGGCATCCACGCTCGCTGCCACTGCACCGACCAGAATGGAGTGCTGATCGGTCCCGTTGCTCGCGTAAGAAGGCTGGAACCGCAAGCCCTCCTCGACCAAGTAGCGGCTCATTTGCTCCCCCGAGATGAGCGCATCATCCAGATGCAGGTGAATGCATTCCCAATGCTCGCCACCACCGTAGGGATCGCCGAATCCCGGAGCGCGGACCTCATGCACCTGCTCTCGCAAGCGCGGCCAGCAGCGCACGGTGAACCAGAAGTTCGATTTGCCCGGAGCCTGCACCCAGAGCACCACATGCGCATGGCGATGAGAGGAGAGCCGCTGCTTGATCTTGTCGCAGAGCTCGTTCGTTTGCAATTCGAATTCGGCTGCGCTCAGGTACTGGATAGGCCAGTCGGTCCGGGCCGGTGGTGGCCCGTAGAGCTCAGGGATGGGCCCGGGAGGATTCTCGGTGATGAGGGCATCAAATGCGAGCCAGGAGGAGTGGCGCGAGGGCTAGGGGGTCAGGGTGAGGGATGAGGCAGGAACCTCTGGTGCCTTCTCGTTGCGTGGCTTCTTCGTGGGTGACTCAGAGACACGGATATCACACTCAGTGTCGCGCTTCAGGGCCATTGGAGGAGGAAATGGAAGGAGGGGGCTTGCGGTATGTTGGAGAGATGCTACCCTACAGACACCACCCATGGTGAAAAGAATCTACGTGTCAATGTCAGCATCGTCGTTTCCTTCACCATGGGCGGGGCTGATGTGCTGCCGTTTCCTTGGCCGCGTCGAATCCCCCACGTGCAAGGCCCGCTCGATATATCCGTCGCATTCCACGATGAGCTCCCCTCGGTCGTACGAGTGCATCCGGTAGTAGTGGAAGAAGCGGAGCAAGCTCAGCATAAAGAGCCTTGGCGGTAAGTCGGACCAGTCAGGCACATCCAGCAAGCGGGTTAAATGCAGCCCAACGGATTGCGCCCCATCGATCATCCTGGCATCATACAGCAGCATCACCTGTGCGTAGATTCGGCGCCAGGGGATGATGTCGGCGATATGGCGACAGACTGCACCGAGGGTCATCAGCGCGCGTAGCCCGACTCGTGCCAAGCCCCCCGTCTGTACGCGCGTACGATAAAACCAGCTGATACGACGGTGTTGTTCCGGTGTTTCGATTGGCCTAAGGTAAGCATCGCGTTCGCCGGGCGTGCGGGCCATATGCAGGCGTAAGTCCTCGTCCCAGTGGAGGCACGCGGCATCAAGACCCACGAGGAGAGAGAAGATCTCGTCCGCTGCGTAGTGCGCGACGATGAGGAAGAGTTCCGGTGGGCACTCGGGTGAGAAGACGCTGGACATGGGGAGCGAATGTTCTTTTTCACCATGGGTGGGTAAATTGTTTACTCGCAAGCGGCACCGACACACACCCCATGGTGAAAAGAAACGTCAGCCATCGATCTGCCAATTCGCCCGCACGGTTATCTTCACGGCATCGACGGGCGCAGCCAGCACCACTGCCGTGCTGATTTCGTTTCCCGGCCAGTTCGTGAACCTCGTGACCGATTCTTTCGCGCCAATCTCGATCTTGACGGGACACGGGTAATCAAACGCTGCGATGAGTGCTTCCTTGAAGGCATCGATTTCGGGCGCTGTAAAGCTCAAGAGGGTATCATACACGTAGAACCACATGGTGTTGTCCACGCCTTGGAGCTGCACCGTCACCGAGTAACCGGCGGGAAACTGACACGTGAAGGCTTGGTAGAGACCGGTGCGCATCCCCGCGGCGCTTGCGTGTTCTTCCAGGATGCGGTTCGCCACGCGCGTCGCGAAGCGCCGAATAAAGTCGAGTCGTTCGTCATGCACGCGCGGCTTCTTGGCCGGAGGTTCTGCCGCATCGCTGGGAACATCCTCCCGCGGTCGCTTGCTCACCGGGAGCTCAGGCACGCCGAGATAAAACTCCAAGTACTGTTGCCACGTTTCCAGCTCTAGCACTCCCCGGAGCACGGGAGGGAGACGCATGTGCATCTGAGGTAAGAGCTTCGCGAAACGCACTCCGTGGAGCAATGCTTCGAGGACCAGGGCCGGGAGCGGGAGAGCATAGACGGGAAGTCCATCCACCTCGGTCAGCGGCATGGGCAGAGATTCGGGGCGGCCAAACATGAGCGCAAACCAGCAGCCGGGCGGGATGGAAGGGAGCGTGCCGTCCATCTTGAAGAGCGAGGCCTCGACCAGGATGCGCCGGCCTTGTTCCTGTGGCTGGAACCACCAGTACTTCGGGGCGGGGGCGGCGGCCATTCGGGGAGCCGGAGGGAAATGCACGACGTTTTTCTTTCACCATGGGTGGGGTGTGTGTACACCAACCACCCATGGTGAACGAGAAGCGACATTTTGGATACACGTCGGTCTCGCTCCTTCCGTAGCATCATGTCTGACAGCGAATATAGCTACTCCTCCTCGGTGGATGAGAGTTCGTGGGAGGACGTTGAGGATATAGAGGAAGATCGACCTCGCCTCGCCCTGGGCCTGGGTGATGCCCTTGACATTCTGTCACGATGCCTGGTCCAACGTGCCGCCTTCTGGCAAGAGGTCGCCGGGCAAGTTGACGCGTATGCCAAGCGGGCCAAGCAAGCAAAGAAGCGGAGCACGTGAGGCAACCACAGCAGCATGCTGATGTCAGCAATAAAGTATCTCGGTTTTTCCTTTCACCATGGGTGGGGTGTGTGTGTCCATTCCCATGTCTCGCGACGATCCACCTTCCCGCCTCGTCTTGCTCTTTACGCTCGGCTTCGTTCTCGGGTCTGCACTCGTCGCGCTCCCGGTCCTTTGTGTGATTCCGAGCGTGGTGCGCGGGTTGCGGGAGGAGCAGAATGTGACGCGGGACGCTTTGGTTGCATGCCGAATGGAGCTGAACCTTACGACGATGTCGCACGACGCGTGCATGCAGAAGCAGCACGACCGGGCCTTTATCCTGCCGGAGCTACAAGCGGCTACTACTTATCGTCGAGAAACGCGGATACTCGAAGACATCGATCGGATGTTCCGCCAGTTCGCATGTGTGGGCATCAACGTTCATATCCGGACGGTGACCACAATGGCCGCGCTGGTATTCCAGCTCCCTTTTGACCCGCCTTCAATCCTAGCCACATGTCGATGACCGCGATCATGCCTCATTGTCCCTTCGTTGCCTTCTTCTTCTTCCTCTGTTCCTCCAGCCAGCCCAACCCGGCGGCGAAGAGGCAAGCAAAGATCGGCCATCCGAAGAGCGTAAGGAGCCCCAGGCGCAGCATCTCGACCGATGGAGGATCCGTTGGGCATGACGTGGTATTGCTAAGCAACGACGCATTGTAGAAGGCCACCTGGACGACCGTCTGCGACAAGAACAGGGCGATGTATCCAACGACGAGTAGCGTATAGACGGTGTAGTATGCTCCGTCGCCTCTCCACCACCGCGCCACACGCAACACCGGCGAGTTCTCCGTCTCGTGGCGCAGGTCGGCCACCTCTTGCTCGAGGCGGACCACACGGGCGTCGGGGCTTTCAGGCAAGCTGGTGGACATGGTAGACACAGACTGACCCACCCATGGTGAACGAAAAGACATTGGTTTATTCCACCATGGGTGTGTATGTCGGTGCCTCACAACCCCCACACGCGATACACTCCTTGGATCGGCGCCCTGCATCGCGCACAAGTCTGCGGGCGCGAGGTTCGCACACAGTTCACGCAGCTGTAGCTGTGCCCACAAGGCGTCATCACCGTCGCCGGCATCCGCTCCTTGCAGAGAATGCATGTGTCGGTGTCCGCTGCTCCCTCTGGGGCGGGCGGCTCGTCCGCCCAGGCCTCGGGGTAGACGATTGCTTCGGGTACACGCCGTGGCGGGGATTGAGAGCGTTCGCGGGGCGCAGGCGATGGCGAGCGACGAGGCGAAGGCGAGCGAGGCCGACGCGGCGGAGAGCGAGAGCGGGGACGGGGTGCGGGTGCGGGTGTTGGTGCTCGGCCGCGGGGCTCGTCTGCGCGCCGAGCTCGGAGGTAAAACGTCTTACGTCCATGTTGACGCACCGTGGCGAGGCGTGTGCGTGCATCGCGCATGTACCTTATCCATTCCTCCACGGTGGTCATGTCTGTCAATCGAGCCATAATTTGACGGATGATACCGAGCGCTATGCTCGTCTCCCGCAGGCAGGTCTGTACCTCGTCCAGCGCCTGGATCACGGACACGGTAGGAGGTGCGACGGACATGTTGGTGGTATACATGTCTTGATCTCGTCGAAGCCCATCGTATATGGCCCAAAGTGCATCCTGTATCGCATAGAGTCGGTCCTGGCGTGCGTAGAGTGTATCGTCGGGGGTGCCGGCCATTTTGCGGGATGTGGGAGTGAGGTGCGCGTGCATACACACCCCATGGTGAAGGAACACGTCGTTTTCTTCCACCATGGGTGGGTGGTGTGTGTGCCTCCACTATATCATGCAGCCATCCGTTCTCCCAGCTCCCACCCAAGCCACTCTCGACGCGCTTGACTGGAGCCGCACGGATCCGTTCCTTGAATGTCCCTACCGTGACACGCTGGCTCTCGTCGAGGAGCTCTGCCGCCTTGGTGTTGACCTGACCCACGCATCAATCTGGAAGGGTTATGATAACTACCATGTCAGGTTGGACTATGTCGTGGTCTTCACACCATTGCATGGGCCGCGCTTGCATCGGTTCACCGTGCGCCGGGAGTTCTCCCGCACCCGGGCGAATTTCCGGGGCTTTGACAATGCCACGGACACTGCACAGCAAGTTGCGCGCTCTCTGGCAGCGGGTATGAGATGACATGCTATTTTTCACCATGGGTGTGTATGTGTGTGCGCTCATGTCTCGCACCCATGGTGAAACAACAAACGATTCTAGTACACGATGCATGTCCCATATCCTCACCGATACACGCGCAACACGGCAGTCAACCGCTGCTGACAAATCCCACATGTTGCCGGCCGCGTCCGTAGCATGCACGCCACGCAGCTATACATGTGCCCGCATTGTGTCGCCGTCATGACGCGGCGCTCTTGGCAGATGGTGCAGAGATCCTCGTTCGGTGTGCCCTCGGGAGCCTGTGGTTCGTTCGCCCAGGGTGCAGGGTAGCTGGGTGTTGGGGCGGCGGGTGCCGGTGGAGCCGGTGGTGCCATGAGGCCCGTCGGCAGTGGCATCGGCATCCGAGGGGCCGCGGCCGCCGCCGGTGGGGCGGGTGGTGCCATGGGGTGCAGGAGGCCCGGACCCACTGGCCCGTCGCGCATGAGTCTCAGTGCAGCAGGCGCCGGCGGCGCGAGAGGGATGGGCGCATCCCGGTGGACTTCGCGAGGCTGCCGCCGGACCGCACCTGCCCCTGGCCGGTAGATGAGGCGCACCCCACGCAAGAGTCGACGAGCCTCTGCGTAGAGGCGTTCCCAGTCCTCCCCAACCACCGCGGGCGTGAGGCGTCGCAGCAAACCAGTGAACTCGGTCAGCGAGGTATTTACCAACGGGAACTCGCGCTGCAGGCGTTCGAGAGCAGCCTCTCCGTGAGGGCCCAGGTTCGCGTCGGGTTGCCTCAACTCAAACAAGTCCCGCACCAGCGCCTTCTTCAGGTCCCACAGGCTGTCTTGTATTTCGTACAGCATATCTTCCCGCTCGTGGAAGGTGGCCATTGGGTGGGGCGAGAATGAATCTGGCCACCCCCATACACCCACCCATGGTGAAAGAATCGAACCTGGGTTCCTTCCACCATGGGTGGGTGTATGCCGGGGGAAGCCATTCCCTTCATGACCGCTCTCCCACCTGCAGCAGAAGCTGCGCTCGACAGCATACGCCGTGACCTTGCCCGCAATAACCCAAACTACGATCGGGCCTATCATGATGTCCTTGCCGTTCTTGATGAGTGTGCCCGGATTGCAGTGGACATGAGAGTGGTTTGCTTGTCGGAACCCACACACAGCTCCTTCTGTCTCAATTGGGGCGGCATTGGCTTGGAGATCCCAGTGCGATACTTCGTCGCGGCGCCCCATCGATTCGAGGTCTGGGATTACAACGTGCCGGATGTGTACGTGTTCAATGACGTTGGAGAGGCCGTCCAGTGTGTGGCAAGGTTGCGGGCGAGGGTTGCCACTGTGCAATAGATGACGTTTCTTTTCACCATGGGTGGTGTCGGTGTGTTTGTTTGTCGCCCCCCACTCGCATCTCCTCATGACTTCCTTCCCACGCGTGGCCCAAATCGTTCTCGACCGTATCGCCCGCGACGATGCGCGCAATAACCCTCTCTACGAGCGTGCTTATCGCAGCGCGCTCGCCCTGCGCGATGCGCTTTGCGACCTCCGCCTCGATCTCGGTGGGGTTGCAGTGATCGAAGGTTTCGAGGGCATCTACTTTACGTGGGACCGCATGCGCATTGTTGTCCCGACTGACTTCGCGCGAGACTTGCCCGCGTTCCTCGTTGACTACGCATTCGCTGGTAGTTACCTGGGCGAGCACTTTGAGCATGCGGCAGAAGCGTTGCGGTTTGCGATCATGTACAAACCACCACAGACCCACCCATGGTGAAGAAGAGGGGTTTTTCTTTCACCATGGGTGGGTGTCTGTGTCTGTGTCTTCCCTCACTCATGGCCTCCTGGAAGTGCCTAACCTGTACCCGAACGCGTGTGTGTCGAAGCTGTGGCCCGCGAGTGGATAGACTACGTGCCTTGCTCTTGGCGGCCAATGTCCCAATCAACGATGTCACCTACTGCTCAGGGGAGTGGTGTGATCGCAGGCCCCCGATCCTTCATGTCGATGCGCGCAACCCCGATCGGAAGGTCAAGATCACCATGCCACCAGATCACGACTGGGAGCTCGGGATACCTGTCCGCGATCTCATCGTGCTGGGAACCATCGCATCGGCAAACGAAGCCGTAGCCCTCCCATGGTGAAAAGGACAGAGCAATAACAGTGTATTCTTTCACCATGGGGTGTGTGTGTTTGTGTATACAGCAGCGCTAATTACTCAATCCCAGCGCCAGTGTGATCTCTCGACTCGTCAACGGGGCCCGCGTCCAGTGGGGCGCTACGCCGATAAAGTCGGTCTTTATCGCGACGGTTGCAATGTCCCGTGCGGTCCAGTTGGGGTCGTATGCCTTCACGCAACTGACAGCGTATGCCCGCACACCAGCAACCATCATCATCTCGTAGCAAAAACGATATGCCAAGGACTCAGCGGACGAATCCCATGTGGGTTCGCTTCCCGGGGCAAACGTCGCGAAGCGATATACGTAGCCATTCTCGGGCAACTCCTTGTCGTCGACCTCATGCGCCTCGTATCGAACAGTGATAGGGCGGAGCGTGCGTCTCACGTAGGCGGCGATAGCGGGGAGGTCCATGGGAGTGGGAGGAATATGCAGCACGCACCCCCACCCATGGTGAAAGAACTTCATACCATGTGTGTGGGGGGTTCGTTCACCATGGGGTGCTAGGCATGTGCCCATCTCTCATTTCCCCCCGGGTCCATGTCAGGCCTACCGCCCGCCATGTATGTCTACTTCTACGACACGCTCGGCGGCAGCAGTGAACGCAACGACCCTGTCTTTGAACAAGGCTACCGCAACACCCTCGCCCTCTGCGATGAGCTCAATCAACTCGGGGTTGGGTTAAAGTCGCTCATGGCAAGGCACATGGCGGGCGGCATCGTCCTGCGCTGGGAGACGGCGCAGGTGGCCATGCGGACTTCTGGACATTGGAATGCGCCCTTCTACGTCTGGAATATTCCATCCGACGTTAACCTGCCCTTCTTCAACGTCAAGGACACGGCGAGCCACATTGCCGATGTTCTTTGGCCAGCGATGCGACGAGAGCTCACCGGCTGGTGAAGGCAAGTGTGTCTAATAACGATGTTTTCTTCCTTCACCATGGGGTGTGTCTGTGTGTCATGCCTCTGTCTTCTTCTCCTCCTTCTCTTCTCCTTCGACCCGCGCGCGTTTCGTCTCCGGTTCCGCCCCAGCTTCTGCGTCCGCTCCTTCCTCGGATTCGCGAGGGCGCTTGCGGGGGCGGATCGTGAACCCTAGACGGGCGTCGATGGCATGGCGGAATGCCTTAGCTTCCTCAAATGCAGTCTCCTTGCTAGTGTGTTTGAACGAGAACGACTTGTTCAGCTGCTTGCCGTCTTCACGCCATATCACGAGGTAGAAGGTAGGGCGTTCATATACACCGTTGATGCCGCTGCGGTTGTTCTTCTGGACGTGGGTGTTTCGAGCGTTTTCGATCGGTGTGACAGAACGCAGGTTACGACGGCGGTTATCGAGACCATCGCCCGATATGTGATCGACGATCTTGACGTCCGGAAGGATGAGTCGGTGGAGGAGCTTCCTGCGCCAGCTGCCATCCACACGCACTGCACCCGTTGCGTACCAAACATCGTTGAAGGATGCATGCGCAGACCAGAAATGCTTTTCAACGAGCCCAAGATCCTCGATGTCCACGATCATGCATTTGCCTTGAGTGAGCTGGACTTCGATGAACTTATCACCGGTGTCCGGGTTGTGCACATGGCGCCACCGGTTTCGGATGCGACCATGTTCTTTGGCATATTCGTAGCGGAACGACACGGCTGCACGTCGCGCCGCCTCAACGTCGCCGCCATACGATCGTGAATTAAACATCTTCGACGGGACACCCGAGCCATGCCCCATTGGCCACACCTGGAACTTGCCCTTACGTTCGAATATAATCCCCATGGGTTTTCCCCCGGTCCACTCACCGTATTCGAGCATGGCAGAATGACCTAGAATCTTTCACCATGGGTGGTGTGTGTGTGTATGTATATGTCCATTGGTCATATCACCGAGAGCCCCTGCAGCCGCCGTATGGCATTTAGCTCCTGCCTCTTGCGTCTGAGCCGCCGCTCGTGCTTGATCAACGTCGGCGATGCCATGAGCGCCGCGTAGATTAACACGATGAGCGCAAAGAGGAGCATCAATGCGGCGCCAGCCACGACTCCGAATAGGGCGAGAATCCACGCTAGTGTCTGCCAGATGGGTCCTGTACGCTTAGCGAGACGTGGAGGTGATAGCGACGCACCATACGTGAGCAACAGACCCAGGAGCAATACGAGAATCACCCAGGCAGCGATGAGTTCGAAAGCGCAGGTGTATTGCGCGGAGTAGCTGATGGGATCGTCCAAATTCACGTTATTCCAACGGGCCAGCCAATCGGAAACGAGCTGGGTGCGAAGGATGGCTGCGAAAAACGCGGGCCAACGTGACGGGTCTTGTAGCGCTGCCAGCCAGCCGGAACAGAAGAGCGTCGTAGTCGAACATGCCTTGAGCCAGAATACAGGCACATCAAACGGTGACGTCCAGCCGAGATCGTCGCGGCAGCTGAACATCGTGAACGCACCGGACGACCACAGGTCGCATCGCATACAATTTGAGTTGTTATACGACGCCTGTTGCACGAGGCCTCCTCCCAGAACCTCGCACTTGTTCAGGAGAACACTCGTCACGAGCAGTTGCATGCCCATTGTCGAGAACAAGATCGACGGTAGCGCAGGGAAACAGAGCAAGCGCCATCCTGTTGAGAAGCCGATCCACAGTAGAATCGCTACGATTGGAGCGATCACAGCAGCCGAGATGAAGAACGGGACGATGAGGATCCCCAGGAGTGTTGGGATGGCGGTGATGAAGACCGTAAGGAGGATGACAGGGATGCCGATAATCACCGCTCCTTGCAGCAAGGAGTAACGCACGTTCGTGCCAGTAAACTCGCTGTCGTAGCCACAGATAACGAACTCTGTTACGAAGAAATCCCACCACCCTTGAAGGATCTCAGTCCACGTATCAAACGCTGCCGTGGTAAACTCGGCTTGGGATACCCAGCGGCCACCAATCGACACGGGATCATCAGGACTCTTCACCATGGGTGGTGATATGATCCCCAAGTACCGCAGCACCCGTAGTACGGTACCAAGGGTCATCTGTTGGAGGCTGTAGCGAGAGGATGTCGGCGCGGGAAGGGCAGAAAGCTTCGGGCGATGGAGCATCACCTCCGTAGATGCTGAGGCAACAGCAGGTGTCGACGCCGTCCATACACCACTGTTGAATATGTCTATGTTTCGGAATAGGTCGAGTAGCCCTTGCCATGTTGCATTGAAGAGTGCATCGTACGCACGAAACGCCGTTTTGTTTTGGACAGTATCGTCCAAGTAGTCCCACACTGAGTGGTTGGGAGACGGGAAGCGTGCAGGTAGGTTCGGAGAGTTGCCGACAAATAGTGGGACCTACACACATCATACCCACCCATGGTGAAAGAAAGCGAGACGAACCTCCGTAATGTTAATCGTATAGCTGTTGATGAACTGCCAGGTTGCATAGGCATATGCGGTAGAGCAAGCCACCTGTGGGTTGGCACCGAATGTCCAGTTCGAGATGTCGTTCATCGCGGGAAGGAACTCCGTCGTGTTTGAGACGTTGTAGTACCAGACCACGGCGCGCGATGCAAACGCAACATACCCTAGCCAATTGTTGATGAAAAAGCATTGCTGGCAAGTCTCAATTGACGTAATGTTAAAGCAATACTCCGTCGGCACGGTGCTGTTGCTCGTATTCTGGGCAATGGCACGGCGTTGATCGTCGCCTATCTTCACCATGGGTGGTCTGGCATAGGTCGCCAGCTCTGGAGGCACGGCCACACTCCTCGGCGCCGTCGCCGCACGATAAGTCGCCCGCAGCGCCTCCGCCATCGACGAAAGCCTTCGCGATCTCTCGTGCGCATGCGAATCCATGGCCGCCAGCTTTCCAAGCTGGTCCCACAACCGTCCGTACCTTGACATGACCGGCTGGAAGAAGGGCACGACACCCCTCTGCCACACCCGGCTCGCCACACTCGTCGTCGCCGCCGTGAGTTGGGAAGGGGCGGGCATCCAGTCGAACGCCGTGGAAACCTTGGCCCCCTTTGCCTTGGCCTGTCCCGCCCCATTGTAGAGCTCGCGCATTGCCATGAACGTGCCATGAACACCGCGTGCCATGATTCGCACCAGTCCCGGGCGCGGGCGTTTCCCCGGATCACCCCCCATGGTGACACGCCGACGGAAGGAGGCGGCTGCAGAGAGGGGACGGACCACCGTCGTGCGCGCATAGACGCGCGGGTTGATGGGAGGTACACGTTCATCTTCACCATGGGTGGCGTTGGTGTCATTCAAGGCCGTGGTGACCCGGATCAAGTGGTGGATCGTATGCATGATCCGATCGCGTGTCGTGTGCATGTCCATGGCCAATGTCGTATTCTCGCCCGTGTCCTGGATGTAGGCGCGGGTGACATCGGTTTCTGCGTAGAGGGCCTTCTTGCTCTTGGGATCCTCGACCATGATCGCATCGTAGACCGGTGGGAGCGAGAAGGAGGTGTCATCCAAGGCGGGCATGACAATCTCCGAGAAGAAGTTGGTTTGCAGGGCCTCGCGCATGGCGGTCAGCATCTCGGCGAAGCTGGTGGCCCGGGCGACGTAACGGGAGATGGTCGGAGGGGATTCTTGGAGCCCACGCTTGCGGCTGGCGCCTGTTGGGTGCAGGACCGCGTCCGCGTAACTGGAGACGGGAGCGACCAGACCCTGGCGCGCCTGATGCAGCAGCGCCACGCGCTTGTCGCCAAACTTGTACAAGAGCTGGGCTTCGTGCTCCCGGCTCTGAATCACCGCATCCGAGTACGTGACATCGTTGAGCCGCTCCCGGTAAATCGCCATCCCATCTTGCGAGACCATCATCAATGGCAACCACGTCGCAATCGGATTGCCCCAGAAGGACAAGAGGGTATCAGGCATCCAATCACTAAAGCCTCCACCCACGCGTTTCATCCCATGGATAATGCCGCGTTGTTGGATGCAGGTCAAGTCGTGGGCTCGCTCTCGAACGCTGAGCGAGGTGAAGCGCGTCGACGAGGGCGTCTGGGTCATGACATAGGCACAGTCGTCGAATTGTTGGCCATCCGTGTAGTGGGAGGTGTTGGCCGGGAAGAGCAGGAAGCGGCCCAAGCAATAGGCCACCTCGTCTACATCGGTGGCGGACAGCGCAGCATCCCCCATGGTGAAGACTCGTTGGGCATAATCCACCATGGGTTGGCGGCAGGCGTCACCCGGTGCCCAAGCCTCGCCATACGCTGCCGTGTTGGGCCAATCCGGCGCAAAGGTTTGATAGATCACACGCGCCGTCCAGGCAGTGGAGGCCGAGACCTGGACCGACTCGATCGAACGCTTGCGGCCCGTGCACCCACCGAAGCAATCGCAGTTCTGATTGCAGGTGACGCCCGTGCCAAAGGTGTTCCAGAGCGTGCAGCCACAGATCAAACCGAAGAAGAACGAGGCGAGGCCTGTGACGACAATCTGCAGAACGCTGGCAATGTCCTGCAGCCAGGTGATCAAGGCATCGAGCAACACACCGCCGTTGCCATTGGAGATGGCGTTGAACAGGGCCACAACCAAGGCAATCGTATCCACGACCAAGCCGATGATCGCAATGCCGGCCGATTGGAAGAGGATAAAGATCGGGCGGAACGTCCAGAACAGCGGGTCGGAGCAAGGCCAGGTGGAGGTGTCCGAGGGGTTGTAGGGGATGTTTCGATTCAGCGCGCAGATGACACAGTCGAGCCAGGAGAAGAAGCGGAGGAGCGTCACGAGCAACAACGTCCAGATCTGGATCAGGACAGCTTTCAGCATCTGAAAGATGGTCTGCCCGAGGGTCCAGGTGATACTCTGAGTCCCCGCAGCGGCGATGAATTGATTCACCATCTCGATGACGGAGGAGATGATGACAAACGGGACGGCCAGCAATTCGCCGAGAGCACAGGTGAAACCCGCCCAGCAGGTGATGGTATCGCCACAGCTCTGCATCTGGGAGATCATCGTGACAAAGGTCAGCGAGAAGAATTGCGGGTTTGTGAAGTTGAGCGGTGGGGGAAGCTGGGACACGCGCATGTCATCGACGTTGAAGGTGGAGGCGACGAAGCAGGTGGCATTCACACTGCAGTTGCCTTGCCAGGAGTTGAAGGAGCGAAGCAAGGGGAGAATGTAGCGCGTGGTGTTGGACTGGTAGCCCGCCGTGTCGGACGTTACGATCCACGGAGTGAAGAATGTAACAACAAGCTGACAGAAGTTGTAGCGCGGCGTCGCATACGCGTAAAGCAGGTTGCATTGCCGTGGGGCATTGTTGTTGGCCATCCACAGGGTGTTGAGCACGTCCACCACCACGTCCATCTGTTGGCCATTGAACACATTGCGCGCGACGGGATCCGAAAGGCACGCCGTCGTATACAAGGGATCAGTTAGCGGCCGCACGTAGATGAATTGGCCCGGCCGGTACTGGTGCGCGAAGCGGAGGTTGAGCATCGCGGCGTAAATCTCCGAGAAGAGCTCGCCAGGGCCAGGGTCTGGTAAGGGCTCCTGCGGGCGATTCGTCGTAATGGGCCCGGTCGCATTGAATAGATAGAGGCTCAGGTAGAGCCCGCCCGTCAGGATATTGTCGACTTCTTGCCCAAAGGTCACACAGCCCGCGGGTGCGATGCATTGATCGGCGCGCCCGCCCAGGAGTTGCGGATAAAGGCCGGTTGCACAGGCTAGAATACAGCTCGCGTTCTTCTGCGCATAGTAGTAGCCGGGTGAGGGCTCGGGGCAGTCGCAGAAGTCGCTGATGGGCAAGAGCGGCGTGATCCATTGCTGCGGCGTGAAGGTACAGATCGTTCCCGCGTCGGCAGGGTTGGGGAGCGAGGGATCCGGCGGTACCTATGGGGAACGTTAGCTTTTCACCATGGGGGTGAATGGTGTGGGGTCTAGACCCAGGGTCGTGGCTGCGTGCGCGCACACCCACCCATGGTGAAAGAAAATCGAAAAACATACCGGTGGGGCCGGGGTCGTCGGGATGCGATAGGAGGGGAAGCAGGTTGTTGCATTCGGCTGCGTGACACCGCCACACCCAGGATACGCCTGGTTGTAGAGCTGCAGGAACTGGGTCAAGTAGCGTGCCGTGAGCGACCAGCCCCAAGTGCCGGCAAACGTCATGAGCGAGATCCCCCACCCGTAGGCCGGGACGGCGAACGCACCAGGGAATACGCTCCAGAGCTGCGGGATGTTGCATTTGACCAGGGCGGTGGAGCCACCGCCCGCAATGGGGAAGTTGGCCTGCGCGTAGAAGACGTAGACAATCACGTTGATCACCTCGTGCATGGTAATGTCTGGGCCCACGGCAGCGAAGAGGGCCCCGTTGAATTGGGCATCGGTTATCGGGATGCCAAGGGTGAATCCGGCGCAGGATGGGAGCGCTGCATTGTCGTAGATCACCGCGTAGGAGGGCTGGTAGACTTCGTTGTAGAAGTCATTAAGCTGGGCCGTCAAGAGCTGTTGGAGGAAGGCACCGGCTTCGAGCGTGGGGAGCGAAGTGTTGCTGGGATCCAAGGCTTGGTTGGGACCAAAGCCGGTTGTGGTCGGGAAGGTGTAGGTCAAGAAGGCCTGGAGCGTGGATTGGTTGGTGAACGTGGTGGAGACTAGCGCGCTGCTGCAGTTGGGGAGAGCAGATGCAGTGTTGTCAAAGCCAATCGTGTAGGGGAACAATATGTTCGGATCGAGGCAGGCGATGATGCAAGCTGGGGGCTGCGTCCCGTTCACCGAGTAGTACATGGTCAGATTGGAGCAATTGCAGGAGGAGCCATTGGGCAAGGCGACCGACCACTCGGCTGGCGAGTAGAAGCACACGCTCGTGTTGACTTGTGGGGAACGCTGGGTCAAGTTCGCCACGGGCGGGAGACGGCCGAGTTGGGGCGCAGGCGGCGGGACGACGGGCTGAAGCGTGTTGCCCCGGGCCCGCAGTTGAGACGAGCAGGTGAAGGTGATGGGGACGAGGAGCGCCGTCCATTCACCCAGAAGGCAGCCCAGCAGTTGCAAGTCGCGGATCGTGTCCCCAAAGGCCGGGAGGCGGACCTACCATATGAGAAGGGGGATACACACACAGACACCACCCATGGTGAAGAGAAACGTCGTTCTTCTTCCACCATGGGTGGGTATTGTATGGGAAAAGAACCCCGCACCGTCAAGAACCAGGCAGAATCGGCAAACCCACCGAGGATGCGGTTGATTTGCAAGAGAACTTCGTAGACCGCGCCCATGGCGCCCAGGATGATCGTGTTGAGGATGGCGCCCGTGATGCAGAAGAAGGAGATGCGGTAGCCGATGCCATTGGGGGAGGACAAGTCCTGGAACTGACACGGGCCAGAGGTTGGCACGCCGTAGCCCGTAAGCAGCTCGTCGAAGGAGTAGAAGAGGTTCTGGACTGCGTTCCCGAGGTTGATCGTTTGCCGGGCAATGCCATTCAAGCTGATGTTGGCAAAGTTGAGCAACGGGGGGTTGGAAGGGTTGGCCTCAATCTGTGGCGACGGTGGCGAATAGAAGAGCGGCGGCTTGAAGGTCAGCGTCTCAGGGGAATCGCAAATCTCAAGGAGGACGTAGTGCACAATCTCCACCGGCAGGCGGTACAGCGCAAGCACGAGCCCTCCCGCGACGCTATCAGAACAGGTGGCCTCTGGATTGGAGATAGGAACGGGGCTCAGCGACTCGTTGCATCCAAACACAATCGCCCAGCTCGCCGAGTTGTTGTAGAGTTCGAGGTAGTTGAGGTGTGCCTGCGATGTGTTCGAGTTGCAGTAGATCGTAATCGGCTGGAACGGCGATTCGCTCGCCGCGAAGTAGAAGCTATTCATAAACGTGAACTGCACGATGAGCTCGAGTGTGATCTGTGGTATCGCGATGAAGACCCAGAGCAGGCCCCAGAAAGCCTGTGCTCGGATGTCGAAGGTTACATCGCCGAAATACTTGTCTGCAAGCAGCCAGAACGCGAGGACTTCACCAAGAGCAACGGCACCGCCCCGGAACCAGTCGAAGATGTAACCAACCTGCGGGAGGCGTGTCAGAGATGCGGGCGGGAGAGACACACACACACACCCCACCCATGGTGGAGAGAAACATCGTCTCCTTTCACCATGGGTGGGTATGGTTGGATCAAATCGCTCCCGCACCTGGAAGTATTGGATCGTGGCAAAGGTGAAGTTGGCGGCGGTCGCTCCGCTCAGTGGAGCAAGTCGCGTGAGAGACCAAGTTCCGTTGATGAACGACAAGAGGCCCGCAATTGGGAACGTAATCGGCTCGCTCCAGGGGAGAGCGAGGGCCGCGGTGACGAAGTTCGATATCGCTGTCCAGTTGGGCGGTGGACAGTCTCCGCGAAAGATGCATCCACGTCGTGTATAGTAAGCGGCATTAAACTCCGACGATCCGCTATAGCCCGGGGAGGCGGCGACCATTTCGATGAGCAAGTTGGCCGACTTTTCATTAGCCACGTTGACGATGGCGTAACCCTCGCCATTCGCGGCGGGCACCACGTGGTCCGGGAAGTAGAGGAGCGCGTCGCCCACACTTGCGGTCGTCGTGTTCGGAATCAAGGAGAGAAAGTCGATGACCGTCGTCCCGACAAAGGCCACCACGTCCTCGGCGAATTGGCCCGCCGCAATCTCGGCACATTGCGTCTCGACCACAACGCCTTCGATCTGCGGGACCTAGTGCGGCATTAGGTTTCACCATGGGATCTGTGAGTCAGTGGTCGAAGCTGGGACAACGCACGCACAAACACCTACCCCATGGTGAAAAGAAAAGATGCCGCACCTGCGGGACGTCGATGGCTTGAGGCAAGATCTGCAAAGCACGGACGGCAATGTTGAGCCCGCAATCGATCGCCGTGATCAAAGAGGGCGAGGCGGGCAGCGAGAAGAGATCCACCCAGAAGAAGTTCAGGTATTGGCAATAGCAATCAAAGAGCGTGACGAGCTGCTGGAAGGAGCTGAGCAACACAGTGAGCCCCGGCGCAAAGTTGATTCGCGCATGGAGCATGTCGCCCTCTTGAAGCCAGATGCTAATCGACAGCACGGTGGCTTCCAATCCACGCGCAAAGGCAACAACAAAGTTGGACAACGCGGTCCAGGAGCCGGCCAGCGTGCAGTGCAGGAGGACGCGGAAGGATAAGCCCAGCGTGGAGAAGACCAGCGTCCAGAAGAAGTTCCACAGCGGGATGACGGTCGCAATCGCCAGATCGAAGAGGTTGATACCGGAGAAGACGAGGCCACCGACGATCGGGTAAAGGGTACATTGTCGAAACGTGTTCCAGCCCTCTTGAATCGGCTTTTGGTAGACGATGAACAAGATGGCAAAGAGCGCCGCCACGAGCAGGAAGAGGAGTCGGACGAGGTCGAGGCCAGTGAGGCTTAGGAAGGTGCGTAGCAAGTCCGCAAGCTGTCGCACGAGGTTCGCGATCGCGCCTAGGTTTCTTTCACCATGGGTGGGTCTGATGTGTGGCAACCGCACCCACAAGCCATCCAAGCGCCGGGATGTATACAAGGGTCACGCTCTGGTTCTCCTCCTTCAAGCTATCCTCAAACTCCGGGCGCGTGTTGATGATCGAGAAGAAGGCAATCGCCGCCACAATGCTCATGAAGCAGAACGCGGTAAACATGCCAGAAAGCGGGAGCAGGCCCGGCACGCTCTGCGCGAGCAGCAGCGCAAAGGCGTCGACGCCGGACATTGTGCCGCTCGTTCTACTGCATCGATGCGAATGATTGCTTGGACACAGACCAACCCACCCATGGTGACATATCTATGGTAATATAGGGCGGCATGGCGTGCGTCAAAGTTCAGAAAAGGTTTGTGGTTTCTTTCACCATGGGTGGGGGCGCGCGCGCGTTCCACCCCCCTACAAACACCCACGGTGAAAGACAGCCGCCTACATTCAAACATCCCCCGCGCCCGCCTGAAACGCCACCTTCTCCTGCGTATTGCGTGCCTCCCACAACACCTCCTTGACCAAGTCGTCCACGAAATAAGGCACCAAAGGCACGGCCTCGCCTAATACCGCGGGGAGATCATCCCAACCGCGTGCCAAGGCGATGTTCAGCGGGAAGAATGGGTCCTCGGCCTCGTCCAGGTCTTCATAGTCGTTGAGCCAATGGAGCCAGTCGCGCCAAAGGGCGTGGTGATGACCAAACAGATGATCGAGGAGGTTCTCTGGGACGTCTTGGTCCAGGACGAACACGGTGGCGGCCTGTAGCGAGTCGACACCCGTGTGCCCGGTAATCTGAGCCAGGAGATCGACGCACGCATCGAAGTCAACGGCCGAGACCGTCGCCACCGTGTCGATTAACGCGTCCACGTCATCCTCACCCGGACTGACCTCGTTGGCATACAACTCGCCGCGGAAGATGGGCTGGCCGGAAGGCATGAGCATCATCAAGCGCTGTGCGGCTCCCGATGGGGGCGCCGCGATGATGAACGGTGGACGGCCAGGCGGGGAAACCCGAAGCGTCACATGCCCTTCGAGCAATGGATTGACGTAGAGATGGGCATTAAGTCCCGACCGTCCGGGCCCTCGGACAAATACTTCCGGTTGATCACGGAGCAAGGTTCGGTTCGGTGCGAGGCCACGAACGAAGGTAAAGCTACCCGCCAGATAGATCGCGTCGCTCGTCCCACCCCGTGCCAATTCGCGGCGGATGGGATCACCAATGGCGACCCAGTTGTTACGGCAAAGGAGTGAAGCACGCCCGATATTGAGTGGTCGTGATTCAGCGCTGGGGAGATCGGCGGCGCGGATGATAGGATAGGGCTCACTCATGCGGTGGGACGCTAGGCCGAGCGGCGCGATGGAGTCTTGGGGGATGGGAGCTTCGGGGCGCAGTGTTTGGGTCACAACGGCCCCGTCTGGGACGACGATGAAACGATCGCCCACGACCCGGAGTATGGTCAACATGAGGCGAATCGCCCGGCTCCCCAAGAAGTAGGCCGCGGTCCAGTATTGTGCCTCCTGGGCGATGCGTTCGCCCGAGGTAAGCGGTGGGTCGGGTTGCCACTCCTTGATCAAGCGATCAAAGTTGAAGAACATGCGATAGGAGGGATTGCCCTCTCGGATCGGGCTCCGCCACTCGGCGAGACATAGCTCACGCATGATCGTCGCGACCACATCGGGGCGAGCAAATGCGCGGCTGGTGGCAATGAGTTGTGCAATATCCTTCATCCCCAGACGATGGATAATCTGCGCCCGAATCTCGGGGAGCACCTCATCGAGAGCCGCATCCGCTTCAAGCCTCGTTTCGATGCGAGCAAGCTTCGCTTGGTGTTCCGCTTCCTCTTCGGGTGAGACGGCGCGTGCGCGCTTCATGGACTAGCACTGCTCATCGACAGATTCATCTCATACACCCACCCATGGTGAAATTTGCGAGATAGTAGATCGAGGGAACGGATGGGACGTGTCAATGTTCAGAAAAGGGTTATGGTTTCTTTCACCATGGGTGTGTGTATGTGTGTGTATGCACAACTAACCCCCCATGGTGAAGAAGCCAAGGAGCATTGGGTGCCGACGTCAAAAGGTCCCGGCTGCTTGGAAGGAGACGAGCGGTCCGGCTCGTTCATCCGACAAGAGGCGATCGACAAACGCTCCAATATCCATCGTGCGAAGCTCTTCATCACTGGCGAGCGCCGCGATGATTCCACCCAAGCTGGACGCGACCATGTCTGGAAGATAGTCATGCTGCGCAACGTGTGCCGTCTCGGCGTTGAACACCTCTTCCAGCCAGGCTTGCCACAATTCAGCGTGCATCTCACCCGGGGGGTTGCCACGCACATCGATACGTCCGCCCGTGTAACCAAGCGCAAGGAGGCTGCGGACGGTGGTGCCGGCGTTTCCGAGCCGGGAAAGCAAGTCCACCAACACGTCCAGGTCAATGGCGGTGACAAAGGGCTCGACGCGAACGGTGAATTCGTCGTTAAATCTGCGGTAGTCCCAAGCACCATACAACTCCATGGTGAGAAGCGTGCGCCCATCGTCGAGTCTGAGGTGGCGATCGGGCCCCGCGCGCAATACAACCGGTTTGGCACCCGAGCGTGGAAGAGAGACGACGTGAAGGTCAATAGTACCCAGCACGAGGCGCCGGGTCAGCGGATGACAAAAGAATTGTACGGAAAGCCTCCCATCATCCGCGGCAATGTCGAGCGTCACTGTCCAATAGTGTGCGCTCACCTCCTTCTCGCCAATGGTATAGTATCGCGGCTGGTCCCCGGGTAAAGCGATGGCCGAGTGTGGCCGCTCCGTGTTGGTGGAAAGCTCAAAGGTTGCACTGGCGCTCTTATTGGTGAGCGGGATAGCCTCGGCGGCCAATCCGCGCATCATGGTACGCCGTTGGTCGCTGCCACCGACGGTTAGCCAGTTGTGGGCAGAGACGTCAAAGTCGCGGGTGAACTCGGAAAGGCTCGCGGAACGATAACGCGCGAGGTCAACTTGCCGCATGTTACGTCCTCGGTGGGTAGTCCAGGAGCGCCACTCTGACCAATGCCATTCCTCGGCGGGGAAGGTGGAGTCGCCCAGATCAAACCCTGCCACCTCCCGAATCATCTCGTCCGAAGGTTGGAGACGCAACATGGTCTGGCGCACGAACAACGTGAGGACAAGTCGCACGGTGCGGGACCCGACGAAATAAGCCCGCGTCCAGAAGCGAGCGGTGGCTTTCTCTTCCACCATGGGGTGACGCTCGGTGTATGCAGCCCAAATCGCCTGGAACCGATAGTACATGCGGTAGTAGCGTGGCCGGCCCTGCGCATCGACCGCTTGCTCCGGGATGGGCGAGCGCCACTCCCGTCGACAAAGTTCCTGCATGATCTGCGTCTGGGCCAAGGGGTTCTTCTTGATCATCAACGTGGCCCGCAGGAGTACACCGAGGTCGCGGATTGGCAGGTTGAGGGCGACGACCTGTTGCAACTCGAGCAGAAGCGCCTGGAACGGGAAGACTTCAGGCTCGTCTGCAATACGCCGTAGCTTGCGGGCCGCGGTGGCATAGGAAGCGGAGCGGGCGCGTTTGCTCATGGGTTTACTATTGGGGTGTGTTTTCTTTCACCATGGGTGGGGTGGGTGTGCGCGCCCATCCATCCACCCCCCCATGGTGAAAAGGAAATCGTCTATATACGGGCACCATGTCCATGCCGCCCCTAAAAACCCGGCGCTTGAAACGCGACGGGGCGATCGAGGCGTTCGTCAACTGGAGCGAGGAAGTGCTTGTTGATGCGCCGGACGAAGGCTGATTGCAGATAGTCATCACCCTCGTGGGGCTCCGGTTCCTCGGCGAAGTAGGAATCAACGGCCAAGGAGAACGCGCCAAACTCCGTGTCGTCGAGCCGGTCCTCGATTGGGCCAACACCTAGACGTGCAGCAGCTAATGTCGCCTGTTCCCATGCGTTCCATATCCGCCGATGATGAAACGCCAGTGGTTTGTTGTTGGAATGCAACACGTTTCTGGCCGTGTGTCGCGCTAATCCACCGGCGTCAAATAATACCGTGAACATCGCCGTAAGGAGCACATCGAAATCGATCGCCGTGACATGGAACGTGGCGACGACCTGGAGCATGTTCGCGTCGCCTTGCCGTGCGTCGGTGTAGAGCTCCCATGTCCCCGTCAGCTGACCCTCCATCAACACCACCTGGGAGTCACCAAATCGCAGCGAACGGGTGGCGCCGGGCCCGGCGCGAAATGCCATCAATCGATCGGTGTTATTTGGTCGAAGCGCCACTGTTAGCGTCCCGGCGGTGATAACATGAGACATGACCACGACCTTGACAGGTAGGACAGGCAAGAAGATCCCCCGCTCACCCGTGTCGGCCTCCACGTCCCCGATCCGGTACTTGCTCCCACCTAGCGCAATCGGAGCTGGGACCCTGGGGGAGAGACGAAGCCGAGTATGGGACTGTATCCAAGCAATCGCCGGCGGCGTGGTCGGGCCGCGCATCATATCGCGCCGGTCCCCGCGAGGGACGGTCAGCCAGTTGTTCCGACTCGTATCACCAGAGCGCATGTACTCGAGCCTATCCACTGGCCGGGCTCCTGGTATCAGCGCGCCCGTCGATCCGTCAACGCCGTAGAGATAGATATCCTCCGCTCGGCGGCTGTCCACGTGCTGTGGCTGCGGAAACCATCCCCATTCTCCATCCAGCAATGTGTCGCGCAGGTCGAATCCAACCACGGCTCGGATTCCGTCTGCATCGAGACGCATGTTGTAGTCGAAAAGATACCCGAAGATGGTCAAGACGATGCGGATCGTTCGTGAGCCATGGAAGTACGCACGCAGCCAGAAAAGGGCCTCGATGCGCGCATCTCCCTTGGCGTCTGGCACGTAGCGACAATAGAGATCGTAGGCCCTGCGAAAGTTGTGGAAGAGACGATAATGCCGTCCAGTGATTGGACTCTTCCACTCCTGTGCACATAATTCACGCATCGTGCTCGCGACGAGTTCCGGGTGGCGCTGGAACATAAACGTGGCCGTGAATAACTTGCCCAGGGAAACGACGGGCAGGCCGAGAGCGATCGCCTTCTGTAGTTCAGGGAGCAGGCCATCCCAATAGGATGCTGGGGTAGGAACCGGAGCCGTGCGAAGACGCTTCGCAACGTATTCCAGGAGCTCCGCAAGCGCATCCCGTGCACGCTTCATCACTGATTGTTCTCTCCACCATGGGTGGTACTGTGCGTGCGTACATACACCACCCACCCATGGTGAAAGGAAAACGTCTACACACAAGCAATGTCAGCGTCCCCCAAAAACTCCCGGAAGACGACAGGCTGGCCCTCGCCTTCATCCGTCTCGGCCAGGAAGTGGGTCTCCACCATGCGTTGGATGAATGCGTCTCTGCGTTCAAGCGGTGGACGCATGAGCACCAATTCCTCCATGGAGACGAGGCCACACTCGATCCCACCGAGCTCCGTGTTGATGAGCATATGCCCAAAGATGCGCATCGCATCCCCACCTGGATGTGCGTCCGCACCCAAGGTCGATGCGGCACCCATCCACAAGGACCAGAGACGCCAATGCCAACGGCCGAGCGGGCGTTGTTGCTCGTTGAGAAAAGGATCGGCCGAGAGGCGAGCGAGGCCATAGAGGCCCGGTCCATTCCGGGATAAGGTTTGGAAGACGGCAAGCAAGGCGTCGAGATCAATGGCTGAGACGAACCAGGGGATGTTGAAGATGAAGTGCTCGCCGGCGGGTTCCCACGCACCGTAGAACTCACCGCGCATCACGATTCGCCCGTCCGCGTTGATGACATCGCCATTGGACCGAATGCGTAGATCGACGCGCCGGCCCGGATGTACGATAAACGGCCCGATGGAAAAGGTAGCCTCGCCTGCCGGGAGATGCCGGGTAAACATCGCCACATGGTTTGGCACCCCGCTGTTCCACCCGCCACCATCGACCGGATGCTCGAGCCCCGGGATCATGTATTGCTTCGGCTCGGTAGGTCGGATGTGCGGTGTTGGTCGAGGTTGGGGCGTATGTGGACCCAGTTCCCGAGAGGCGGTGTCATGCAAGAAGATAATCGCCGTCGGAGCATCGCCGCGTAATATCGCTCGACGTACGGGATCACCACAGACGAGCCAGCCATTGCGGGCCAAATCACCGGGCTGGCCATCGTCGTCGTCCGCATGCCGATAATCCTGCGAGCGCAATGCCTCGATGAAATGTGGGTTGCGATTCGGGGCCAGCCACTCTGCGAAGCGGACGGCCGGGGCCTCAAAGTTCATGTCCCGTGGATCAAACGGGAGCACGGCGCGGAAGGTTTGGGGTGTGGGTTGGAAGCGATAGGTACAGTCGCGTGACAAGATCGTCATGACCAGGCGAATCAAGCGCGAGCCCGCAAAGTATGCACGCGTCCAGAAGCGAGCTTCGAGTTCGAGGACACGGCCCGGATCTTCGATCCACTCGGGGCCATGTTCACCATGGGCGAGTCTAGCGTTTAACCGCGCGAGCTCCAGGTACTTGGTCCACAAGGCCTCGTAGCGCCCAAAGATGCTGTACACTGCATGGGGCTCGATTGGGGAGCGCCACTCGGTCCGGCAGAGTTCACGCATGGTAAAGGCGACAAAATCCGCGCGAGCAAAGGCCCAACCGGCTTGCGTGAGACGGCCAATCTCGCGCGTGCTCATCCGGTGCAGGATGAGTTGCTGGATCTCGGGGATGACGTCCGCGAGCGGGAAGCCTTCGGCCAAGTGTCGCTCGAGGCGGGCGAGCTTTGCTTGATGCTCGGCGTCTTCCTCTGGGGACACGGGGCGGGCGCGCTTCATTGGGCAGTGACACATACACACACCCACCCATGGTGAAAGAAGAAACGACACTAAAGCGACGCTTTATTTCACCATGGGGGGTGGTATGGTGCAACCATCCTCCCCGCCTCAAATAAGCCCATGCTCGTGCAGGGAGATCATGGTAAACTGGGCCGGGTAGATGAGCGGCTCGTTCACGGACTTGAGGCCCGCCGCGTTCAGGCAGGAGCCGTTCTGGGCAAAGGGACAAGCAATCGCCGACTCATCCACGTTCGTTCCGGGTTTCCCACGCTCGTTGCGCAGGGTCCGACAGCCCACGACATTGTGCGGCCGGCCCGGGAGCATCTGATTCAGCGTGTCGGCGTAGTCCTTGTTCGCCGAGGAGGAGCGACGGGTCATGAACTGGGCCACCTCTTCGACTGGGAGGCATCCGCCGTTCTTCTCGTTGGCCCGCGATTGGCCCAGGGACTGGAAGAAGACCGCCGTGTAGAAGCGATCCGCGTACTTGAGGGTACCGGTCTCGCGCCCGCGGTCTCTCGCTCGTGTCACGCACGGTGGGAGATGGTCTTCAATGTCGGCGAGCCGTCCAATGCCAGCTCGCACCCCACGACAGCGGGCAATCACCCGGTCGGCCGTATCCAGCTTCTCGCCACGCAATTGACCCTTGGCCCGAGCCTCGTTCGTCTTGGCCTGTACCACCGCACGCAAGCCCGGGTCCGCTTGCTCCAAGGCCGTGTCGATGCTTGGGTAGTGAATGGGTGCCGGTGTCGACGTCTGCGGCGGGCGCATCTCGTCCAGGGCTCGCAGATGCCGATAAGGGAGAACCCAGAGGTCGACCGCATCCCGATTGGAGCGATTCACGCCAATATCCCCACCCCATGGCACCGCGCATGATGCGGCGGCCCATTCCAGTGCGGGGATTTCCACCATGGGTGGGGGTTGACGGTGACGACGCGGCGCGCTCGCCAGATCACGCAGACGCACGTCCACGGCCACGTTTTGCTGGAGGTGTGCGAGGAGATACTCGGTTTGAAGCCAGACATCATCTGCCAACCCCATGGTGATGTGTTCACGCTGTAAGCCGAGGCGCAGCTGCTTCCAGGCCGGGTTTGTGTCCCAGCGGGTGGTGACATCGCTGAGGAAGGTGGTTGGTGGGAGATTGTAGGGATAGCGTGCGACGACAAGCAAGAGTCGGGCGTCGGCGAGCAGGCGCTCGTAGTCTGCGTAGGTGGCGGTTGGAAGTGGGGGCATGCCGCTGCTCTCCTCGAGCCTGGTGCTCGCCTCGTCCTCGGACCAGAGAAGGCGAACGCCGTCGTGCACGATGCGAGCCTTGAGCTCGGGATCGTGTCCCGCATGCTGGATGGCGGTGGAGGCCTCGCTAATGGAGAGAATTGCCTCGATCGCCGAGGCCTCGTCTTGCTGGACCAGGACAATCGCCGTGCCGGGCTTTTTGATCAAGGTGTCATCGCTGATTCCGAGCGTGTCGCGGCCAATCCACATGTCCCGCGGGACGGACAATAGCTCGTTGGAGAGGGAGGACCTGAGTTCCGGGAAGGACCGAAGCGTTTGCTTCAAGAGCAAGCGGTTCGGGTCGGACATGTGAGGGGGGAAAAAGACAAGGGTGATTGAACACACACACAGACACCACCCATGGTGGAAGAAGAGACGATTTTCTTTCACCATGGGTGGGGGTGATGGGGGGTGGTGTATCTGTCGGTACTTTGTCTCCAATGAAACGGGCCGCGCAGGTCCTACCACATGATGGAGGTATAAGAAAGCGCCAGGCGAGGCGCAAGCAGGAAGTGCTGTTTCCGTCTCTCGGCTACCTCGACCTCGTCCCTGACTGTCGCATGCTTATCCGAGCATGTTTACCAAGCTGGGGCACACGCCTTAGTCTCAAACGGACGTGCCGTGAGTGCTACGCAGATGAAACGATGCTACCAGCGAGTGTGACTGTCCGAGATGCAGAGGTCCTGGACCGAGTCGAGCGCTTCGGGCCCTGGGCCATGGGCATACCCCACCCGTTGATGCAGCCGGGGGCTAATCTATTGATCGAACAGGGCTTCTTCGCCGATGAGTGGATGCGCGCCTTCCTCGCATATCGGGCGCACTTGGTGGCCACCGACGTTGGCGGATTGTACGTGCCCAGCCGGCGGGTGGCGTATTATCTCCCGCGCTTCGACGGTGTCCCCTGCGACGGCGCGGTGAGAATCCCCGTATCACTGGCCCTAACGCTCAAGGACGGCTGGTGGATTTCCTTCTCATTGGGTGGAGGGGTTGACGTTCACGAGCGCTACGGGCCATCCGTCGTGACCAAGTACCGCATGTCGCTCGGACCCGTCCGGCGTTACGTATATGTGAGATACATGTGCATTGCCTCACCATGGGGGGCAGATGATGTCGTTTTCTTTCACCATGGGTGTGTGTATGTGTGTCTGCATTACATTCCCATACTCGATTGGAATGAAGCGCAGCATCCCCACCCATGGTGAAGAGGAAGAAACCGAGATTCACGCGGCGAAGCGGAGACGCGGAGCCCCGGCGCCTCCCCTCACCCTCCTCGACCTTGTCCCCGATTGCCGGGCCTTGATTCGTGCTGCATTTTCATCCTGGCGCACACGAGGCCACTTGAAACTCACGTGCGGGGACCTATATGCTGAGGATACCAAGTTCCCGATCGGTCTCTGTGGTTATGAGCGATACCTCCTGGATGACTTCGATCGCCCGTGGAACAGCGCGGGCAAGGTGATCCATCCCGATTGGCAGCCTTCTGCCAACGGGCTGATCGAGCAGGGCGCGATGGCGGACGTATGGACGCGGGGCTTTATCCGCGACCGTGGCATATGGTGCTACATCCTAGTGGTGTTGGAGCCCAAGACGCTCTACCTTCCGGCCATTGAGGGAATGTTGGTGGAGCGCGTGCTCTCGTCTTACCTCCGCCTCGACTCGCGTCCTAATGGCTGGTGGCTGGTCTACTGGCCGACTACCGCGGAGGACCCACGCATCGAGGAGCCCTACACGCCACAAGCCATGGCAAGATACCGTGCTCAATTCAGGCTCCCAGACACCTGGCCTCTTCCAGGATAGAGAGAGACCACCCTTGCGTCATGTTGGCAACGGCACTTTCCCTCAGATGAAGCGCTCCCTCCCTTCCCCGCTCTATGATATATCACAAAAAGAAGAAGAGGAGTCAGAACTCGAATCCCCGGCTCAGGCCCCGCTGCCAAAGAAGCGTCGTCGCCTCGCTCGCCTCCCGGGCCCTGTCCTTCGGTTCCAGCGCGTTCTCCCGACCGAATTGTGGTCCAAGATACGTCGCCGTTTGCCCTCGCTACGCAGCCGTGCGAATCTGAGCGAAACGTGCCGGGCCGCACGAGAAGACGACGCCAACTTGCCGCGGGGCCCTCTCTTTTCACCGTTTGTGGCGCTGCTACGCGAGATCTCGGCCCTGAACCCGTATGCGGCGCATTGCTTCGTGGACGCGGACCTGCTGGCCAAGTTTGATATCGTCACGGCAGCGGAGGCGTTGGTGTTCGAGGATGAGGACAATGTGACGATTCTCTTCGACGACGACAAGCGCTTTGGATTTCGCCGGGGGTGGCGATTGGATGTGAAATAGACATGGATCCACGGGAAACGGGCACAAACACAGACCCCGCCCATGGTGAAAGGAAACGGTGTCTATAGTAGCGAGGTCTTTCACCATGGGTGGGTGTCTGTGCATCACTCGCCCATCTCCCGCATGAGCAAACGCGCCCGCCACGAGATCCCACTTGCGGATCAACTCCTGGTTGAAATCAACCAGTCGGAATTCGCAGGCGACGAAGGTGCCATCGCGGGCCTACGTGCACACATCCCCGGCCCCAGCGACCGTGTCATCCCCACCACACGCGGGAAGCTCGCTATCGTCTGGGTGGATTGGTCACGAGAGGCGGGGAAGATGATCTGCGGAGGACTTGCCGACTTCCTCCAACAGTACGACCCCAGGGCCAAGGAGACGGTGCAGATTACCTACCGCGTCGACAATCCGTGGGGGTTGTCAGAGGCTACGCAGTGCGAGATCCTGCCGCGGGCCGCGATTGACTTCCTGGACATTGTCGATCCTACCATCTTCGTGACGCGCTCGAAGCACGATGAGTGGGAATGCGATTGGTCCAAGCTTGATTACACGGAGGAACTGGCCTATCGAGAAGTTGCACCAGAGGACTGGAAGGAGAAGGGAGGTGGTGGCTACTGGAGCGACGCCGTCTTCTACTTGCACACCGATACCGCCTATCGCTACTACCTCGTCCACCGCGACGACGAAGACCAGGAGGCGATGAAGGAGGCAACAAGGAAGCTCTTCGAGCCAGAGAGCGAAGCTTCGTCGTAGGGGGGAGTACACACACAGACCCACCCATGGTGAAAGAAAAAACATCATTGTCCTTCGTCCCCCCATGGTAAGCCCCACCTATCGCTATCGCTGGGAGTTTCAACCCTTCGGTCTCTTCCTGCGGGTGTTCCTGTGGTTCGTGACAGGATTCTATGCGATGCTAACCATGCTCGCCTTGCCTGATGGCTTTCACTGGTGGTCCACCCTCACGTATGCGGTCGGTACTGTCTGGTTTGGTATCCTGAGCCGCTGGGGTGGGCTCTGGCATCTGTGTCCAGAGGCTATGTCCTGGGATCTCCCGCTTTTCTTTTCCATCTTCATCGACTCCCGAACGATCGCCCCGGACTCTTCTCGTGTCCCACAATAAAGTCTAGCTTCTTTCACCATGGGGATGACATTGGTTGTCCTGCCCGCTTCTGCCCATGGTGAAAGGACATTCTATCTCATGGTCACCTCGACGTATCGCTATTGCTGGGAATTCCGACGTGAGACTATTGTCATCCGGATTCTGCTCGACGCTCTCGTCTGTCTCTGCCTCGTTTGTGCCATCTTCAGCTCGGCCCTCGTTGCTCTCCTCTTTATGGCAACCGCATTGTATGTGGGCTCTCCCGCGCGATACGGTGGACACTGGTGGCTACGACACATGGGTCCTGGACGAAACTGGGCCATACCGGCCTTCCTCGCCTTCCTCGTGGATAAACCGCAGATCGGACCGGGATCATGGTTAGGACAATAAAGTCTAGCTTCTTTCACCATGGGTGGTGTCTGTGTGTGTGTCCCGGCGTACCCGCCGATTCAGCTTCTCCGCGAGCGTGAGCAACGCGGTCCGCTCCGCCTGTTGCGAGGCAGGGCGAGCCATGTGGAAGTTGAGATGGTAGACGGCATCGGCATCCCCGTCCTCCGTCATGAGTGCGCGTAGTTGCGGGTGATCAAGCACCGAACGACGCAAGAGCCGGAGCACGGGCTCGTTGACGTTGATCACGTCCGCCTCTGCTTCGGGAAGCGCTGCGACGCGCTTCTTCCTCGCTTGCACTGCCTTCCGCCTCCTCGCTCCCAGGCTCCGCTCCAACTCCCGCAGCACAATGGCAAAGTCCATGGGCTCTGCCATGGGGGCGTTGCGATGGGCGATCGTCCGCGTGGGACCAAACGCCGCCAGCGCGTTCAGGCACAGCTTGCAGAGCGCGAATTCAAAGGTCTGGAAGGTGGCGTCCATCACGCGGATCACCGTGCGCGTCAGCTCCGTGCGGCAATACATGCACGACCGCAAGCGATCGAGCACAAACGGGTGGCGTTGCATGAGGCGCTCCCTCAAATCCATGATCGGGCTCGCTTGCTCCGCCATGGCCAGGCGCGCGCGCTCTGTCTGCAAGGCGGCTGCAGAGAGCTGCGCGGCGCGGGGCCGGCCCGCCGCCAGGTTGAGTGCCGCGTTGCCGGGCACGAGCGGGAGCGTTGCCAGCGTGTGTGGGTGATCGATTGGGAAGGCCCCAGCGTGCGGGTGGTTCATGCAGGAGAGACCAAGCGTCATGATCTTCTCGTTGCGGACCTGGAGTCGGGGTCAGGAGGGGGCACACGCAACCACCCACCCATGGTGAAAGAAAAAAGTTCCGTTCACCATGGGTGCTCCGAAATGTCGCACCACCCATGACACACACCCATGGTGAAAGAAAAAACGTACCGTGGTCAAGTCGCCACAGTAGCAACAGAGCCCGTACATGTCGCCCGCAGCGCGTGAATACCAGACGCCAATCATATCGATCACCAAGAGGGGATCCGTGCGACAGTTGAAGCGAGGCGTGGGCTTGAGCACCGGTGCCATCGTCTGATTCAACATGCGGATCGTTGCCGCTCGCACCGCGCTGTTCTTCTTCTTGGCCGAGACGATACGCCGCCCATCGGGTAGGATCGTCACCCCGGCAGGAGGGGCTGCTGGCTCTGCCTTGAATCGCCCGGCCAGCCGCGCGGCCGTG
>Ga0065707_10081844_pt1 | contig 34337 bp, 36 predicted proteins | sample SwiRhicommuniRL3_FD_59094 | JGI IMG/M metagenome (GOLD analysis project Ga0065707, IMG submission 59094) | Switchgrass rhizosphere bacterial communities from Rose Lake, Michigan, USA - RL3 v2 (version 2) | ecosystem: Host-associated > Plants > Roots > Rhizosphere > Soil | place: East Lansing...
GGCGGGTTTCGCCGCCGGTGCGGGTGAGGCGGCGACCGCCACTGGAGCCGCGGGCTTCTCCTTTGCAACGTCCTTTCCCTGGGACACGTCGATCCAGCATTCCTCGGCGCCGCACGTCCGTACGCGCGTGAGCGTCTCCTCATCCTTGATGAGAAAGCGCGTCTTCCACAACGAATGGCTGAGATATGAGCCCTCGACCGTTTCTACGAACATGCCGGTCTGGACTTGCGAGATGGGGATCTTCTTCAGCATCGAGCCTGGCTACCTGCCGCGTGTATACATCAGTTTCCCCAGCCTGCATCGGCAGTATCGGGTGGAAAATGAAGGCCCCTGACACGCGGATTTTGAGAACCATTGCGCAATGACGCCTGTTCGGAAAACACGAAATTGCAGTATTTCATATCGCTGCCGGTCCGGACATGAAGTGCGCGACAGGCCGGTGTTTTGGCGCGATCGTCCGTGTTCGAGCGGAGGCACCTGTTGCCACGAGGTGCAAAGGAATTGTCAGGGCAGCACCGAACAAACGAGAATAGGCGCGTCGACGCGCTCGACCTGAGCATTGCTCCCGGACCCACGCAGCCCGTCTCCGTGGTCGCGCCAACTCGACAAAGTCCAGGACGCGAAACTGATTGCCGACTACAGTCGTCCGGAGTTCGTGCCGGCGGGCTGCAAACCGCGGCTTTAATTGAGGAGGCATAGCGATGATCAAGACTTACAGCGGCAGCTGCCATTGCGGTGCAGTGCGGTTCGAAGCCGACATCGACCTGAGCCTGGGAACGAACAAGTGCAACTGTTCGATCTGCACCAAAACACGGAACTGGAATGCCATCATCAAGCCCAGCGCATTCAGGTTGCTGGCGGGCGAGCATGAGTTGAGCGACTACCAGTTCGGCACCAAGGCCGGACATCACGTGTTTTGCCGTCATTGCGGCGTGCGCTCATTCGGCCGCGGCTACGTCAAGGAGATCGGCGGCGACTACGTCGCTGTCCAACTGGGCGCTCTCGACAACGCCGATCCCACGGAACTCAGTCAAGCCCCGGTTCGATTTGCCGATGGCCGTCACAACAACTGGGCGGCCGCACCGGCGCAGACGAGTTATCTATAAGCGGGATTTGACCTGTCGAGCTTCGCCGGGCTACCGAAGGAGTTCGACGATGACGCATTTTTCTGCCGACGCCGAGATCGACCGCATCGGACTCGGCCTGCTCGACCGATCGCTGCCGACTCGGAAACGTATCGCCGGTTGCCAATGAGAATGAGTCGCAATATGATGTGAGCGTTGTCGGACAGCCAGCCGCCGCAGCCGCAGCCGACGACATCCCTCAAGGCAAGCCAATCCCTAACAGGGTCGCCAGTCCGGGGCGCACTACCATGATTAGGGAGAAGCTTTGTGTCCTACCTGCCTTTCCGCCCCGCCGGGCGTTCGCATTCCGTCGCCGCCGCGGTCAGCCTGGTTCTCGGTGTGGCCGGGCAAGTCCAGGCACAGGCTCCTGAACCCAAGGCCATGTCGAAGATCTCGGTGCAGGGACAGGAGGAGACCAACAAGGTCGACCAGGTCAGCTCGCCCAAGTTCACCCAGCCGCTGCTCGATACCCCGCAGACCATCACCATCGTCGGCAAGGAAGTGCTGAAGCAGCAGGGCGCGACGACGCTGAGCCAGGCCTTGCGCAATACGCCGGGAGTGACCTTCCTGCTCGGTGAGAATGGCAACACCGCCACCGGCGACTCCATTTTCATGCGCGGTTTCGACACCCAGGGCAGCATTTTCATCGACGGCATCCGCGACCTGGGCACGATTTCGCGCGACACCTTCAATACCGAGCAGGTCGAGATCGCCAAGGGCCCGGCAGGGCCGGACAACGGTCGCGGCGCCGCTTCGGGTTACGTGAACATGTCCACCAAGGTGCCCACGGCGGATAATTTCGCGCAGAGCTCGGTCAGCTACGGCACCGGCGACAACGGTCGCCTCACCAGCGACCTCAACTATTACTTCGACGGCGCGGACGCTGCATTCCGTCTGAACGTGATGGGACAGAACGGCGGCGTCGACGGCCGCGACGAAGTGAAGCGCGACGCTTGGGCGGTTGCGCCGTCGCTCGCGTTCGGGCTCGGTGGTCCCACCCGCACATATTTCTATCTGCTGCACACCGAGCAGGACAACCGGCCCGATGGCGGCATCCCTACGATCGGCCTGGAAGGTTTCTTCAATGCCGCATTCGCGCCGGGCGGAGCCAACGCTTCGGTCGTGCCGCGTAAGGTGGATCGCGACAATTTCTACGGTTCGCTGAGCGACTTCGATGACGTCGACGGAACGATGTTCACCGCGCGCGTCGAGCACGACTTCAGCTCCGACGTGAAGTTGCGGAACACGTCGCGCTACGGCAAATCCAAGCAGTTCTATGTGCTGACTGGCGTCAACGCGATCACTGCAACCGCGCCCGATCCGTCTGCGTGGACGGTCGCTCGTACGCGGCAGAGCAAGTCGCAGGAGAACACGCTGCTGACCAACCAGACCAACGTGACGGCGACGTTCAAGACCGGCGCCATTGAGCATTCGCTCACCGGCGGCCTGGAGTTCATCTACGAGAAGCAATTCAATCCGGCGTATACCGGTGTCGGCACGTTGGCGCCGGCGGGCTCAGCGGCTGGAGCCAACCTTGCCAACCTCTACAATCCCAATCCGCGCGATCCCGTCACCGGCCTCGCTCTTACGCGCAGCGCCGCTTTCACCAAGGGCGACACGTTCACCGCGGGTGCTTACGTGTTCGACACGATCAATCTCACCGAGAAATGGGAACTGACCGGCGGCGTGCGTTTCGACGATTACAAGACACAGTTCGACAGCGTTGCTCTATCCACTGCAAATACCGCCAATCCGATTACTGCGGTCAACAATCCAGCCCTCCCCGTCGGTACGCCGGTGCCGACGGCACTTGAAGCGTCCGACACGTTGTTCGCTTACAAAGTCGGCGCACTCTTCAAGCCGCTCCCGAACGGCAGCGTCTACCTTTCCTACGCGACGTCGCAGCAGCCTCCGGGCGGAACCAACTTCACGCTGAACGCCGGCGTACCCAGCGATACCGGCAGCGTGAACATCAACACTCCCAATCTCGATCCGCAGGAAGCGACCAACCTCGAGTTGGGCACCAAGTGGGACTTTCGTAACGGTGCCCTGGGCTTCACGGCAGCGGTGTTCCGCAGCGAAAACAAGAACGACCTCGCACAGGTCGATCCCACCGATCCTTCGGCGATTCAGCAATTCGGCAAGAAGCGTGTCGACGGTGTCGAACTAGGTGTGGTCGGACAGATCACCGACGCCTGGCAGATCACCGCGGGCGTGGCGAAGATGAAGACCGAAGTCATCGCAGGAACGGCGACTCAGACGGGCGCGCAGATCAACTGGTCGCCTGAGCTCACGTTCACGAGTTGGACGACGTATCAACTGCCATTCGGCCTGACCGTCGGCGGCGGCTTGCGCTATGTCGACACTGTGTTCCGCTCGGTCGCCAACAATGTAACTGCCAGCACCAACGTGCCCGGCGCGCCGGACTACTGGGTCGTCGATGCGATGGCGGCCTACGCTGTCAACGATCGCTTCACCGTGCAGCTCAACGGCTACAACCTGGCCGACGAGCTGTACGTGGCAACTCTCAACAACAGCGGCGCGCGTTATTCACCCGGCGCGCCGCGGTCGGCGCTGCTGACCGTCAATTTCACGTTCTGAGCAGCAGGCGTACGCCGGCATGATGGTCCACATACCCAAGGTCCTGACGCGGGAACAAGTGGACGAGTGCCGGCGTGCTCTCGATCGGGCCGAATGGATCGACGGCAAGGCCACCGTCGGCGAGCAGGGCGCGCTGGTCAAACGCAATCGCCAGTTGCCCGAACTGTCCCCGGTGGGCAAGCAGCTGGGTGAGACGATACTCAAGGCGCTGGCGCGCAATACGCTGTTCTTTTCCGCTGCGTTGCCGTTGCGAACGGCGCCGCCGCTGTTCAATCGCTACGAAGGCGGCGAGCAATATGGCGTGCATATAGACGGCGCCGTGCGAGCGGTGCCGGGCACGTCGTTCTTTTTGCGCACGGACCTGTCTTCCACGCTGTTCCTGAGCGAGCCCTCCGAATACGACGGCGGCGAACTGGTGGTGTTCGACACGTACGGCAAGCACGAAGTGAAGCTGGCTGCGGGCGACCTGGTGCTGTATTCCGCGGGGAGCCTGCATCGAGTCAACCCGGTGACGCGCGGTCAACGCACATGCGCGTTCTTCTGGACACAAAGCATGGTGCCCGACGACCGGCATCGCGAGCTGCTGTTCGGCTTCGATTCGACGATTCAAGCGCTGCGCGGCAAACAAGGAGAGTCCGACGAGACCGTGGCGCTTGCCGGCCACTATCACAATCTATTGCGGCTCTGGACTGAAATCTGAAGCGCGCCCACGCACGAGTCTCCAAGCTCCCATGCTCAAAAACGTCTGGTTCCAAATCCACTGGTTCGTCGGAATCACTGCCGGAGTCGTGCTTGCCATCGTCGGCCTGACGGGCGGCATCCTCTCGTTCGAAAGCGAAATTCAGAGCGCGATCAACAGTGCCGTGCGCAAGGTGGAGCCAGCGTCCGGCGCACGGCTCGAACCAGCCGCCTTGGTGTCTGCGCTCCACGAGCAATTCCCCGACAAACGCATCGCGGCTCTCACTCTTTCCAGCGATCCAACTGAGACAGTGCGAATCAACTTCGCGCCCGACAGCAAAGCGCCGGCTGCACCTGTGCAGGGACGCGGAGGTCCTCGAGGCGAAACGCGCTACGTGAATCCTTACACCGGACAAGCGATGGCCGGCCAGGCCAATCGTGGTGAGGGTTTCTTTCGGACGACGCGTTCGCTGCATCGCTGGCTGACAGCCGGCACGTTCGGTAATCGGGAGATCGGCAAACAGATCGTAGGCGCTTCGACTCTGCTGTGCGTTCTGCTCGCGCTGTCGGGCCTGTATCTGCGTTGGCCTCGGAGCGTTGGAAATTGGCGCACCTGGCTCACATTCGACACGGCGCTGAAGGGGCGGAGTTTCCTGTGGCACCTGCATGCTGTCGTCGGCACCTGGGTACTGGTCGGATTCCTGCTGATGTCGCTGACCGGCCTGAACATGTCGTACGACTGGTTTCGCAACGGCGTGTATGCGCTCGCTGGGGTGGAGCGTCCGGTGCGGCGCGGTGAAGGCGGGCCGGGTGTTGAAGGCGCTCCTCGCGCAGGCAACCAGAATCCGCGCGAACAGAATTCCGCTGTCGAGATGCCGACCAATCGTCCGAGACGAGAAGACGGCGAGCAGGCGACCGATCGTCCAAGACGAGGAGACGATGCGCAGCCGGCCGATCGACCGAGGCGAGAACGCGGCAATGCCGGGCGAGCCAATCTAGATCAGGTCTGGGCCACGTTCAAAAAAGAAACTGCGCCGTCGGGATTCAGTAGTGCAACGCTCACGCTGCCGCAGCAGCGGGGGCGGCCGGTCGAGATCCGTTACTTCGATGCCAATCCAGCGCACGAGCGCGCCTCGAATACATTGTCCGTCGATGCGGCCAACGGAGCTGTCGTTCGCCATGAGCGCTACGCCGACAAGCGTGCCGCAGAGAAGCTGGTATCGAGCATGTTCCCGCTGCACTCGGGAAGTTTCTTCGGCTTGACCGGCATCATCCTCTACATGGTGGCGAGCCTGTCGATGCCGGGGTTCGCGGTGACTGGCTGGATGATGTATCTCGATAGGCGCAAGAAGAAACGTGCGGCGAATGCGGCACGCAGCGCTGCGAACACGTCTTGGGTTCCACAGACGCCCGGTGCCCAACAAGCTGCCGACACTTTGCTGCTGGCCTTCGCAAGTCAGGCAGGGTCCGCGCGCACACTCGCTTGGCAAACCGCTGGTTCCCTGCAAGCCGCCGGTATTCCAGTCGAAGTGCAATCCCTGGATGCACTGAAGCGGGAACATTTGCAGCATGCGCGCCAGGCGCTCTTCGTCGTGAGCACGTTCGGTGAAGGCGAGCCGCCCGACGAGGCGAAGTCTTTCGTGCGTCGGTTGATGCGCGAGTCGGTGCCGTTGCACCAGATGCAGTTCGGTTTACTGGCGCTGGGCGATCTGCAATACAAGACCTTCTGCGGGTTCGGCCGCAGCCTCGATCAATGGTTGCGAACCCAAGGCGCGCGAGCGCTGTTCCCGGCTGTCGAAGTCAGCAACGGTGACGCGAAGGCGATTATTCGCTGGCGCGCCCAGCTTGCTGCGATCACCGGCAGCGCCAAGCTGGACGCGTGGGAGGAATCGAGCTTCAGCGACTGGGCGCTCAGGAAACGCGAACTCCTGAACCCGGGCAGCATTGGCGGATCGACCTTCCATCTCGAACTGGCGCCGCCTGCCGGCGAGGCATCGACCTGGCAAGCAGGCGACATTGCCGAGATTCAACCCGGCAACTCCGCGCAGGCCGTTCTAGCTTTTCTTGCTAGGCACGCACTCGACGGTAACGTGAGTGTCGATACTGCCGATGGCAGCAGATCGCTCGCGGAAGTACTCAAGTACACCGTACTGGTTGCGAAACGCGAGAACGAATCAGTGCAGGCATTCGTGCAGCGCCTCGAGCCGTTGCCGAAGCGGGAGTTCTCCATCGCGTCGATCCCAGCCGATGGCGGAGTGCACCTGCTGATTCGTCAGGCGCGCAAGGACGACGGTACGCTGGGAATCGGTTCGGGCTGGTTGACGGAGTTCGCTGCCGTCGGCGATCCGATCCGGCTGCGCCTGCGGACCAACCCCGGATTTCATCCGCAGTCGCAGGATCGCCCGCTGATCGTGATCGGCAATGGAACCGGCATCGCTGGCTTGCGAAGTCATCTACGCGCTCGCGTCGTGGCGCGCCAGGAAAAAAACTGGCTGATCTTCGGTGAGCGCAACGCCGCGCATGATTTCTACTACCGCGATGAGATCATGGCTTGGCAGTCAGCAGGTTGCCTGCAGCAACTGGATCTGGCGTTCTCACGCGACCAGGCAGAGCGCGTTTACGTACAGCACGTGCTACGAGAACGAGCTGACAAGCTACGACAGTGGATCGCGGCAGGCGCCGCCGTGTATGTCTGTGGGAGCGCCCAAGGCATGGCTCCCGCGATCGATGCAGCTCTGACCGAGCTACTCGGCGCAGCAACGATGACGTCGCTGGTCGATGCAGGTCGCTATCGACGGGACGTCTACTGATCTGCGCGAACGCGCTCTTATCTCCTCCCCCGGTCGCCGGGGGAGGATCAAGGTGGGGGTGTCTTTGATTTCCTGCCGGCTTCGAGCGGCTGCGCTTCCCTTAACGCAGCCAAGATCGCTTCCACGACTGCTTCCGTCTGCTGCAAAGCCTCGTTGTTGGTGAACCGCAGAACACGGAATCCTTGCTCGCGCAGATACTCGTCGCGAACATAATCTTCGTAGCGGCGGTTGCCGTGCTGGTCGCCTTCTAATTCCACAATCAGATCTGCGCTCAAGCAAGCGAAGTCAGCGATGTAAGGACCGATCGCCACCTGCCTTCGAAATTTGTAGCCCATCAACCAGCGTCGACGCAGGTACATCCAGACGCGCCATTCGGACTTCGTCAGTCGATTTCTTAGCTCGCTGGCGCGGGACTGCGTAAGAGGGTTGCGCACCCGTGCGCTTCTCCAGATCTCCGGAACGCCCCGACCTTAGTCCTCCCCCCGGCGACCGGGGGGAGGAGATAAGAACGCGTTCGCGCAGATATGCTTCACTTCCTCCCACTGGCTTCGACCTGAAGTAACCGCGGCTATTTTGCGGTGAGTTGATCCAGCGCAGGGATTACCTGGCGCGCGACCTGCGTTCCAACGCGCGATCCACAAACCGACCCGGATTCTCCCCGACAAATCGTGTGATCCATCCAACGCATGGACTCGCGACCGTCAGCAATCAGGCAGTCTCCGCGGCCTCGATGGTTTGAGCAATCAATGTCGCTATGGTCATCGGTCCGACCCCACCCGGCACGGGTGTGTAAGCAGAACACTTTTCGATGACTGCCGCCGATAGCTCAACATCTCCGACGTTGCCCGGGTGGTAGCCGGCGTCGACGACCACGGCACCGGCTTTTATCCACGCACCCTTGATGAATTCCGGTTTCCCCACCGCGGCGACGACAATGTCTGCCTGATGGACGATCTGTTGCAGATCGCGAGTCCTGGAGTGACAGATGGTGACGGTGGCATTGGCATTGAGCAACATCATCGCCACCGGCTTGCCGAGGATGGGGCTGCGTCCGACGACGACAGCATGCTTTCCCTCCAGCGGAATATGGTAATGACGCAGCAGGCGCATGATGCCCGCGGGAGTCGCCGAGCCATAGGCGGGTTCATTCATCGTCATTCTGCCAAAGCCAAGCGCCGTTACGCCGTCCACATCTTTATCGACATGGATCCGATCGAAACATCTGCGCTCGTCGATCTGGGAAGGAACCGGATGCTGCAACAGGATTCCTCGAACGTCGGGGTTCGCATTCAGTTCGTCGATCGCACGCAACAGCTCATCGGTAGTCGTGGCCTGCGGCAGGACTACTTGCAAGGAGTCCATGCCAACGCGCTTGCAGGCGTTGCCCTTCATCCTGACGTACGTCGCTGAAGCAGGATCGTCTCCCACCAGGATGGTCGCCAATACTGGAACCCTGCCGTTTGCAGCATCCTTGATCGCCTGGACGCGCACGGTGAGTTCGCGTTCCAGTTGTTGTGACAATGCCTTCCCATCCAGGACTGTGGCGGTCATCGTTGCTCCTCTTCAATGGGGCTGTTCAACGGGCTGGGCCGGAGTTCGGCAATCGCTCCGCCCACGCATCGCTGCGCCATGCGGAACTATACAAAGCTCACCTGGGCGTCGCGGAAAAATACCTGTCGGACTGCGAAATGGGCATCCGGGAGCGGGAACTGGCGATATTGCGGGTCGGCTGGCTGTCCCAGGCGCCCTCGCGCCGCTGTATCTCAGCGGGGGAGAGGCGATCGGGCATCTGAAAACCTGTCATTGGATAACCTGCGCGGTGTTCGAGAAATACGCGGCTGGCGGGATGGATCAGTACTGAGAGACATACCCTAGCAGGGAGCCAGGCCACGATGATCACTGCCTGGACAGGCTCTTAGCAACTACTCCGCCGCACTCCAACGGGACTGGATTTCAAACGATGAACGCACGCACGCACTGCTGCATGTACATGCCGAACCTGCCGGAATCGCGTGATGCCTACCAGATCACCGTCGACTTGTTCCGGGAGAACCTGCGCTAGCGGGGATTCCGAGGGGACCGGCGATAAAGGGGACAGATTTATCTATCCCCGTTACCTTCGCCTTGACGACTCCCAGCAGCTGCGCTAACGTCGATCGGGCTAGGGGAGTCCCGCCATGGGACTGAGAGGTCATAGAGCGCAGTGCGCAGCATGACGACCCTTTGAACCTGATCCAGTTCATGCTGGCGTAGGAAAGTCTCAACCGTGTCGCGACGCACTTCTTGCGTTTTTCGCACGACCCGATTCTTAATTCCTGCAGCGACACTGGATCTCCACCAAGGAGAGTCCGATGAGTGCTGTTCCCCTGCCGCTGACTTCCGCACCGCTGCCTGCTTCCCGAAAAATCTATCAGTCCGGCACGCTCCATCCCGATATTCACGTGCCCATGCGCGCGATCGCGCTGCATCCATCGGCTGAAGAACCGCCACTGACGGTGTATGACTCTTCGGGACCGTACACCGATGCGGCGGCCGAGATAGAAATCGAGCGGGGACTGCCGCGTGTGCGCGACGCCTGGATCAAAGCTCGTGCAGATGTGGAGGAGTACGATGGCCGCATCGCGCAGCTTGCCAGTCGTGGTGTGGGCGCCGTTCGTGAAGGAATAGTTCCGGATTTTCCCATCGCTCGTCGTCCGTTGCGGGCTAGCAGTAATCGTGCGGTAACGCAGCTCGCATACGCGCGTGCCGGAATCATCACGCCAGAAATGGAATTCGTCGCGATACGCGAAAATCTCGGTCGCGCCCAGATCAGACAGGATGCGGCCGCCGCCGGACAGAGCGCGGCAAGAGACGGAAATTCCTGGGGAGCAGAACTTCCCGAGTACGTGACCCCTGAATTCGTGCGCGCCGAAGTGGCCGCCGGACGCGCCATCATTCCGGCGAATATCAATCATCCCGAAGCCGAGCCGATGATCATCGGCCGCCGTTTCCTGGTGAAGATCAACGCCAACATCGGCAACTCGGCGGTGACTTCCAGCATGGCCGAAGAAGTAGACAAGATGGTATGGGCGATTCGCTGGGGCGCGGACACCGTGATGGATCTGTCCACCGGGCGCAATATCCACAACATTCGCGAATGGATCGTTCGCAATGCACCGGTTCCCATCGGCACGGTACCGATTTACCAGGCGCTGGAAAAAGTCGGCGGCGTTGCGGAAGACCTGACCTGGGAGATATTCCGCGACACGCTCATCGAGCAGGCCGAGCAAGGAGTGGACTACTTCACGATCCACGCTGGAGTGCGGCTGCACTACATTCCTCTCACGGCGCAACGCGTCACCGGCATCGTTTCACGCGGTGGTTCGATCATGGCGAAATGGTGCCTGGCGCATCATCGCGAGAGTTTCCTCTACGAACACTTCGAGGAGATCTGCGAGATCTGCCGTACCTACGATGTGAGTTTCTCGCTCGGCGACGGGCTCAGGCCGGGTTCGATTGCGGACGCCAACGATGCAGCGCAGTTTGCCGAACTGGAAACGCTGGGAGAACTGACCCAGATCGCATGGGCCAAGGATTGCCAGGTCATGATCGAGGGGCCCGGCCATGTCCCCATGCACAAGATCAAGGAGAACATGGACAAGCAGCTGAAGCACTGCGCGGAAGCGCCGTTCTATACGCTTGGGCCGCTCACCACCGACATCGCTCCCGGTTACGATCACATTACGTCGGCGATAGGCGCCGCGATGATCGGCTGGTTCGGCACGGCGATGCTGTGCTACGTCACGCCAAAGGAGCACCTGGGCCTGCCGAACCGGCACGACGTCAAAACCGGCGTGATCACGTATAAGATCGCTGCGCATGCCGCCGATCTCGCGAAAGGTCATCCTGGGGCTCGTCTGCGCGATGACGCGATCTCACGGGCGCGCTTCGATTTCAGATGGGAGGATCAATTCAATCTCTCCCTCGATCCGGACACTGCCTGCGCTTTCCACGATGAAACCATGCCGCGGGAAGCGCACAAGCTCGCCCACTTCTGCTCTATGTGCGGGCCGAAATTCTGTTCCATGCGGATCTCGCATGAGATCCGAGCGGACGCGCGCCAGCAAGGGCTGACCCAGATGGCGCATAAATTCCGCGAGCAAGGGGAGATCTACGTCCGCAGCGATGAGAGCTAGCTCATGCGTCTCACCATTGTTGGCGCCGGGGTGGCGGGGCTGACTTGCGCCGTCGAATTCGCCGAGCGCGGCGTTTCGGTTGAAGTGCTGGAACGAGCGGATGACATCGGTGCGCAAAGCTGCTCATGGTATGCCGGAGGCATGTTGGCGCCATGGTGCGAACGCGTGCGTGCCGAGCCGCTCATTGCCACTCTCGGCGAACAGGGTCTGCAATGGTGGTGCGAGAGATTCCCAGGTACCCAGCAGCGCGGCAGTCTGGTCATTGCTCACAGCGGCGACACAGCGGAACTGACGCGATTCGCTCGACGGACGGAACGCTTCGAGTGGCTGGATTCGGAAGCCATCGGTGCGCTCGAACCGCAACTGTCCGGCCGATTCGGCAAAGCACTGTTCTTTGCCGACGAAGCTCATCTCGATCCTCGGTCGGCGCTGCGCTTTCTTGCTCACAGGCTCGACGAACTCGGAGGGAGCATTCGTTTCGGAACTGACGATGCGCAAACGCTTACTGCAAATCGTCAAGTCGTAGATTGCTCTGGCCTGTCCGCACGAGAAGCTCTCCGGGATCTAAGGGGCGTGAAGGGCGAGATGCTGGTGCTGCGCTCGCGGGAAATTACGCTGCACCGTCCGGTGCGAGTACTGCATCCGCGTCTTCCCGTGTATATCGTCCCGCGCGGTGACGGTGTGTTCATGGTCGGCGCAACCACGATCGAAAGCGATGACGCCAAGCGCATCACGGCGCGCTCCATGCTCGAACTGTTGAGCGCCGCATACGCCGTGCATCCCGCATTCGGCGAGGCGGAGATTCTAGAGATCGGCACACAGGTCCGCCCGGCGTTCCCAGACAATCTGCCACGTATCCGCAGGCGCGGCGAGCGGCTCTACGTCAACGGCCTGTTCCGACATGGATTTCTACTTGCGCCGGCGTTGGCTCACATGGCCGCAGAAATCATTTGCAACGATGGACGCTACCCGGAGGTGATGGATGAAGATCCTCGTGAACGGCGCCTTGCGTGAGATCGGCGTGCCGACCCTGGAAGCGGCGCTCGACGAACTGGGTTATCGCGACAGGGCGATTGCAACTGCGCTGAACGGCGAGTTCATCCCGGCAACGGTGCGGGCGAATGCTGTGTTATACGAAGGCGATCGGGTCGAAGTCCTGGCTCCGATGCAAGGAGGATGAGGTGCAGGTATACGACGTCGATCTGCGCTCGCGGCTGATGCTCGGCACTGCGCGTTATCCGTCGCCGGCTACTTTGATCGAGGCTGTCAAGGCATCGGGCGCGGAGGTCGTTACCATTTCGCTGAGACGCGAATCGAGCGGCGAACGGGCCGGGCAAGGCTTCTGGTCGCTGATCCGGGAGCTGGGACTGCGAGTGCTGCCGAATACGGCGGGATGCCACTCGGCAAAGGAAGCGGTGACCACTGCACACATGGCGCGTGAGATCTTCGGCACCGCATGGATCAAGCTTGAAGTCATCGGCGATGAACGCACGTTGCAGCCTGACGTGTTCGGTCTCGTCGAGGCGGCGCGCATTCTATGTGCCGACGGCTTCCAGGTGTTTCCGTACACGACCGAAGACCTGGTCGTCGCGGAGAAGCTGCTCAGTGCCGGCTGCCGCGTGTTGATGCCATGGGGAGCGCCCATCGGTTCGGGCCGAGGCCTCAACAATGTGTTCGGCTTGCGGACACTGCGTTCGCATTTTCCGGAGGTGCCGCTGGTCATCGACGCAGGCATCGGCGTTCCTTCGCATGCGGCGCAAGCCATGGAAATGGGCTTCGATGCGGTACTGGCGAACACGGCGATCGCGCAAGCAGGCGACCCGGTGAAGATGGCGGGGGCTTTTGCCAAAGCGGTTGAAGCGGGGCGCGACGCGTTGCTGGCCGATCCTATGGAGCCACGCGACCTCGCAATGGCTTCGACGCCGACCATCGGCATGGCATTTCTCGCGTGACGCTCGATCCTTGCTACCCGATCGTCGATAGCACTGCCTGGATCGAGCGGCTCGTTCCGCTTGGCGTGAAGCTCGTGCAACTGCGCATCAAGGAGCTGCCTGTCGCAGAGGTGCGCAGAGAAGTTGCCGCCGCCAAAGCTCTGTGCATGCGTGCCGGCGTGTGCCTCGTCGTCAACGATCATTGGCAGGCGGCTCTGGACGAAGGCTGCGACTTCGTCCATCTGGGACAGACGGACCTGGATACCGCCGATGTGCCTGCATTGCGCAAAGCAGGGATCAGGCTGGGAATCAGCACTCACAGTCACACCGAGCTGGATCGTGCGCTGGCATTCGGTCCCGACTACGTGGCACTCGGGCCCATTTATCCTACGAAGCTGAAGCACATGCCCTGGGCGCCGCAAGGATTGGAGCGGATCACCGAATGGAAGCGGCTCGTCGGCACAACGCCCCTCGTCGCGATCGGCGGCCTGACGCTCGAGCGGCTGGCGGGTGTTTTTGCGGCCGGCGCCGACAGTGCGGCAGTCGTGACAGATATCTTGCGCCATCCGGATCCCGAAGCACGCACGCGTGATTGGCTCGCGACCGCCCGCCGAGCTACCCGTCGAGCTGCATCATGAGCGATCGTTACGCACGACAGGTTGCCTTGCCGGAAATAGGCGTTGCGGGTCAGGCGCGTCTCTCACAGACGTCAGCGCTGATTGTGGGGGCAGGGGGCTTGGGCAGCGCTGTATTGCCGTACCTATGCGCAGCCGGCGTTGGCCATGTCATCGTTGTCGACCACGATCGGGTGGAGGTATCGAACCTGCACCGGCAGCCGCTGTATCGAATGCGTGATGTTGGGTCGTTGAAGGCAACTGCTGCTCGCGATGTGCTGCTCGACACCAACCCGCAGACACGCGTCGACGCAGTGTGCGAGGCACTGACGCCGGCAAATGCGGAAGGCCTCGTCGCTGCCGCCGATATCGTGGTCGATGCGGCCGATAGTTTTGCGGTCACCTATATCTTGAGCGATGCGTGTCGGCACGCCGGCAAGGCGCTCGTCAGTGCGTCCGTGCTTGGACTCTCGGGTTACGTCGGTGTTTTTTGCGGTGGTGGGCCGAGCTATCGCGCAGTATTTCCCGTGATGCCGCAGCATGCAGGAACATGTGCACAAACCGGTGTGCTTGGAACGGCGGTAGGCGTGATCGGCACTCTGCAGGCGCAGATGGTGCTGTCCATGGTCCTGCAACTACAGCCAACTGTGCTGAGCCAGATGGTCTCCGTCGACTTTCATGGCATGCGCTTCGGTGGCTTTCGTTTCGAAACCGCGCAGGAACCTTCCGCGACAACGGGACCGCGCTTTATTTCGCCGGCGCAATTGCGGGCCAGTGACGTAGTCGTCGATGTCCGCAGCCCGGAAGAAGCTGCTGCTGCGCCGTTAGTGTCACCTGTTCGCGTGGCCGTGGCTGAACTTGCAGACGTCGAACCGGCGTTACGACGTCAGCAGCGCGTCGTTATCTGTTGCCGTACAGGAATGCGAGCGTGGCGCGCCGCGAGCCCGTTGCAGGCGCAGGGCTACGGAAACATAGCCCTCATCGCGTTGGGCTAGTTGCAGGCATGAACTCGCGACCCAGTGTTCTCGTCATCGCGGGCTCGGATTCGAGCGGCGGGGCAGGGCTGCTGCGCGACGTGCAAGTGATGGCACAGTTCGAAGTCGATACACGATGCGCGGTCACGGCGGTGACTGCGCAGACCAATTCGTACGTAGCCGCGATTCACCATCCGACGCCGCAGATCGTGCGCCAGCAAATTCAGGCTGCGCTGGCGGCCGGTGGGATCGGCGCCGTGAAGATCGGCATGCTCGGTACACGTGCGATCGTCGAAGCCGTCATCGAAACGCTTCCGCCACGCGAGCGGATTCCGATCGTGCTCGATCCGGTCCTTGCGTCCTCTTCCGGCGGCTCGCTGCTCGAAGCCGCAGCTCTGCCCATCCTGCGGGAGTCGCTGATGCCGCGAGTGACGCTCACCACGCCCAATGTGATGGAGGCTGCCGTGTTGCTCGGAGAAGCGGCGGCAATGGACGAGGCGGCCATGATCGAGCATGCGCAACGGATCTTGCAGATCGGCCCGCAAGCCGTGTTGCTCAAGGGTGGTCACGCCGCCGGTGAAGAGGCGGTCGATGTATTGGTTACAGCAACCGGTGCGCCGATGAGTTTCCATGCGCCGCGTATAAACGCCTCGTTGCGGGGTACTGGCTGCGCATTGAGTTCGGCAATCGCCGCTTCGCTGGCTCGGGGAATGTCGCTGAACGATGCATGCGACTGCGCCAAGCGTTTCGTGTTTCGCCAGTTGCAGCGAGGATACGCCGGCCATCGATTGTATTGACGCGAGCAGGCGAGCCGCATTCCATTCGCAGCTTCGCCTGTTGACCTGGCTGCAGCCGTCTGTCGAATTCAACGTAGCCTTTGAGCTCCCCTGGCCTTGGGGCGGTGAGTGGTTTGAGCTGTGCGACATTCGACCGATCAACTATATCGTCGGCCCTCTGGGGAGCGGCAAGACACGGCTGGCTCAGCGCCTGGCCGAAGCTTTGCCTGACGCTGCCTTCCTGGGCTGGGAGCGGTTGGAATGCGGCGGCGCAGCGGCTATCCTCGGCAGCTCAAAAAATGCCGGGCTTGGCAGGGGTCCAGTAGGCCGCGGGCGATCAATCATTCATGCCACTGTCGTCACTCATTGAGGAACAGCGAAACGTTCAGCTCTGCGCCAAGGAAGTGTTGCACGAGCTAGCCGATACAATCGGTCCGCTGGACACCGAGCTGTCGATTGCGAGTCGGGCGAAAGACGCAATGAGCAGGCGGGGGATCGAAGAGACCTGGTATCACAACTGTCCTGCGCTGGTGCTCCTTGGTACGCGCAGCTGCACATCGATTTCGGGAAGACAGTATCGTCCCGCGGTGGAGCCCGTCGGCGAAATGAATCTGGTGACGGTGGACCTGAGTCCCCGTCGCGACGGCTACTGCGGCGATTGCGCACGGTCGTTCTTCGTAGAGGAAGGCCGTGCGACGCAGACCCCGCGTAACGCAGAGTTCGTTGCTGGGGCAGCATTCTTGCGGCAGCTACATGCCAGGATGCGTGTCTTCGTGCATCCGCATACGACATTTCATGAGCTGGCCAGGTGGAGCGCTGCACAGATCTCGGCTGCTGGATGGGAGAATCTGGATTTCCGCCAGAATGTCGGGCACAGCATCGCGGTGAGTCGCACCGATCGGCTGTATATCGAAATGGGCAACCATGCCTGCCTCGGCGAGGTCGATTTCTTTACATTCGAACCTCATGTTCGCGTTGTTGGCCGGTCCTGGGGCTTCAAGCATGAAGACATTTTTTTCTTCGGCACCGATGGCAGGCTGGAAGAGCTGTGAGGACTGCTCAAGCGCGATCTATACGCGCCGCATAACAGCCATACTTGGCGTAGTGGGCGTGGATGTAGGCCACATCGTCGCGTGCCAGCAGGCCGACGATCCTGGCCGATAGCTCGGCGCCCTCGGCCAGGTCGGCCTCGACGATCATGTCATGCGCATCGAATGCACGCAGCGAGATGATTCGAGATGCCATGGCCGGCGGAATGGTGTTGACGGTATCCAACGCCCGCTCCGCGCCCTCTCGTACGAAGATCGCATGGCTGGCGCGGTAGGGCGTAGCGGCCGGTTGATGTGTGAAATTGATGAGCAAGACGGTCTCCCCCGGCGCACAGTCGCGTACTTCGATACGATCCGGAAAGGAACCGGGCTGGTCCACGGTGTAGCGTATCGCTCCATGCTCCGCCAGCTCCGCAGCCGACAGGCCGTACAGATGTGAAAACAGCGCTGGGTCCAGGCCGCGAATTCGAAATTGCATGACGTCTCCTGCCGTCTCTCTATCGAGGTTTGCAGCCTACGCCACGCGCCGCACAAATCCGTCTCGTTCCTTGCGCTGCAATTCCTTCGCCTTACTCGCCGGGCAACCAACGCACTGCCAGGCATCGATCGGAGCGATACTTTGCCAATGAATACCATCGTTCGCGTAGCGTCCCGCTTCAATGGCCCGCCCGGCTCCGGTAACGGTGGATATACGGCAGGGCTGATTGCTGCGGCGATTGGTGAAACCGTGACCGTGCGGCTGATGCGTCCGATTCCGCTGGACCGCGATCTGGTCGTAGCCGGTGTGAACGACTCTTGGGAAGTGCGCTGTGACAGCGATGTCGTAGCAGTAGCGAGGACGACTGTGGTTGCGGCGGCTGTTCCCGAGCCGGTGCCTTACGTAGAGGCACTCGGTGTCTCGATGCACTTCGCCGGGTTTGCGACGCATGCCTATCCGAAATGTTTCGTATGTGGCCCGGCGCGAGAGCGCGACGATGGCCTGCGGATCTTCCCGGGACGTGTGCCCGGCACATTGGCAGTCGCGGCGCCGTGGTTGCCAGGACATACCCTGGATGATGGCCACGGCAAGGTGCGACCGGAATTGGTGTGGGCGGCGCTGGATTGTCCAGGCTATTTCGCATCCGTCAGCCCCGCCGTGGCATTGCTTGGCGAGATTGCTGTACACATCGACCGGCTGATCCACGTCGACGAACCGTGCGTGATCATGGGCTGGCCCATCGAAGTATCGGGGCGTAAATACCGCGTCGGTACGGCGCTCGTCGACGAGGACGGCGAGCGTTGCGCGCTCGCCGTTTCGACCTGGATCGAAGTGCAGAGAAAGATCGATGACGAGGAAGCGCCATGACCGAAGCCAAGCGCAACGCACGTGCGTGCATTGCCAAAACTCTCAGCAAGGAATTCCCGCCGATTCCGCAGCAGGGCTATTCGAACATCCCGCTGCAGCAGCTGGGTTGTTACAGAAGTCGATCGAACTGGTGGGCACGCCCTGAAGCGTGGCGGAACAGAAGGGTATGCGCACGGCGTTGAAGCCGAGGAATTTCATTTGGTCGAGCATGTCCGTCATGCTGCGGGACGATGAAAAGACGCAGCGGCGGCTTGCTATGCTTGTCCCCTTGCTGGAAGCCCTGGGCCGCATTGGAGCGAGCCCCTCGACGTTGCAGGAGGACTGTCATGAAGATTCAGCGGCTGCTCATCGTGCTCACGGTGGTCAATATCGCGATGCTGACTTTTTCCCTCTCGCGAACTGACGCCGCCGGAGCGCAGGCCGTCGCACCAATACTGCGGGGCCGTGCGCTCGAAATCGTGGATGATGGCGGCCGGCTACGCGCCAGCATCACCGTGCTTCCGGCCAATCCGCGGGCACAAATGCCCGATGGGACCATGGGCTATCCCGAAACCGTTCTGCTGCGGCTGATCAGTTCCGCCGGCCGGCCCAATGTGAAGATTGCCGCCAAGGAGAGCGGGGCCGCGCTGAGTCTTGGTGGCGAGTCCGACCCGACCCATGTTCTGATACTGGCGGAAGGCGGCAGCACTTCCATGCAGTTCAGCAACCAGGACGGACGAAAACAGATCGTCAAGCCGTAGCGTTTGCTGGTTTCGAATCTCGAAGGAAGGTAGGAGCGAGTTCCTTGCGCCCTCAGTCCCCGCTTCGACTCGGCGTGATTTCCGACACGCACGGCCTGCTGCGGCCGCAGGCGAAGGCTTTCCTGTCCGGCTGCGATCGCATCCTGCATGGCGGCGACATTACCGGTCCCGACGTGTTGGAAGCGCTTGCGACGATCGCTCCGGTTACTGCTGTCCGCGGAAATAACGACAAAGGCAGTTGGGCACAGCGGTTGAGCGAGACCGAGCTGGTCGAACTCGGCGAGGTCTCGATCTATGTCATTCACGATCTGTCGCAACTCGATCTCGACCTTGGTGCGGCCGGAATCGACGTGGTGGTATGCGGCCACAGTCACAAGCCGAAGATCGAAGAACGCGCGGGCGTGCTCTTCGTCAATCCAGGAAGTGCCGGTCCGAGGCGGTTCAAGCTGCCTGTCTCTATGGCTGAGATCACTATCGACGGCGGTTCCGTCGCAGCGCGAATCATAGGGCTGGAGCCTTAGAGTCACTGGGCTCCACAGCCGCAGAGAGGTGGGGGTACCGTGCGCGCGCCCGTCATTGTCGTGAACACTTGTGCTTCGCTGTCCCGGAAAATCTGGCCGCAGTTCTTGAACTGACCTTGGGACTCTTCGGGAAGTTGCCAGCATCCGGCTACAAAGGTGAGTCATCACGATGAGCGTTACGCGACGAAACTTCGGAAAGCTCGTAGGAAGCGCTGTCCTGGCGGACATGCTCCTTGGAAGCTGGCCCAGCCATGGCAAGTCGCTGGCGAGCGGTTTCGACGCAAGTGCCAACCCGCTTGCAGCAAAGTCTCTCACCGAAGTCTCGGGGATGATCCATGACAAGTCGGTGACCTCGAAGCAACTGGTCCAGGTGCTTCTGGATCGCATCGGCGTGTACAACCCGAAGCTCAACTGCTACGTCACGGTGATGGCGAAGGAGGCTCTGGCACAGGCCGAGCAGTTGGACGCCGAAGCCGCGGCGGGCAGGTTTCGCGGCCCGCTGCACGGTATTCCGATTGCGCTCAAGGACAACATCGATACCGTTGGCATACGGACGACCGCCGCGAGCCCGATGTTCAAGGATCGCGTGCCCGATGAAGACGCCGACGTGGTGCGCAGGCTCAAGGCCGCCGGCGCCGTGATCATCGGCAAGCTGAATCTCCATGAGTTCGCCCTCGGTTGTACCGGCGATATCTCCTACTTCGGACCGACGCGTAATCCCTGGGATCTCGCGCATGTCACCGGCGGCTCCTCGGCTGGTTCCGGAGCTGCGCCGGCTGCGGATCTGGCTTTTGGCACGTTGGGCACGGACACCGGCGGCAGCATTCGCGTACCGTCTGCATGGTGCGGCATCGTCGGACTCAAGCCGACCGTCGGCTTGGTCTCCATTCGCGGAATCATTCCCTGTGCGGCCAGTCTCGATCACTGTGGGCCGATGGCGCGAACCGTCGAGGACGTTGCGCTCATGCTCGGTCCAATGGCCGGGTACGACAACCTGGACATCTTCAGCGTGGAAAGCACGCCCAAAGACTATGTGCAGGAGATGAAACAACCCGTTTCCGGCTTTCGCCTCGGTACGCCGCAATCTTTCTACGATCACCTGGAGCCGGAGATCGACGCTGCCGTCAAAACTGCGCTCGGCGTCCTGAGCCGACTGACGGCCGGCGTGACTTCGACCGCTCCGCTGTGGGAAGGTCAGACAGGCAACGGCATGGGCGACGCGGATTTCTATCATCACGACCTGATCGAGAAGTACGGTTTGAATTACATGCCGCCGATCCGCGCCCGCTTCGAGAAAATGGAGAATCCACCGGCGGGTACGAAAGTCTGGACGGCCGCCGACGCGGCGCGCTCGCGCCAGATGCTGATGACGACGCGCCGGCAGATCGATTCGAAGTTCAAGGACTTCGACCTGGTCGTGGTGCCGACCACCCGGCTGAATCCGCCCAAGATCAACGACTCGCTTGCCCGCGAAGCCGCCGGCGCTGCCAACCGCGATGCGAAGATCTACGACTGGTTCGCGAGCACGGGCGGATGTGCCAATACTGCGCCCTTCGATGCGTACGGCATTCCCGCCATTTCACTTCCTTGCGGCTACACCAAGGACGGCCTGCCGATCGGCTTGATGATCGCTGGACCTCATTTCACCGAAGGCAAAGTGCTCGCTCTGGCTTACGCCTACCAGCAAGCGACCAATTGGCATCTGAAAAAGCCGCCGCTGTCGCCGGCCACTCCCGTTCCACCGATCGTCGAAGGCAAGGCGCCTGCAAAAGCCGAATCGTGATGGCTCGCGCGCCATCCATTGTGGAGGTACGAAGCGATCATGGTCCGGGTCCACCATGGTTCTCGCGCGCGGGAGCGAGGACCACGTCGACGTTTTGAACCGCTCTGAGCAACGATTGACGACAGGAATGAGCAAAGAGTACGTTGTGCATTTTTTGGCTGCCCTGGCCAGCGCGGCTGAGCCTGTTGATGTGCACTTCATGTGGAGACCACAACTGGCAGATTCAGCGGACGAACTTGTACTTGAGGCAGCGGTCAACGGGCGGGCGACCGCTATCGTTACTCACAATGTACGAGATTTCTCATCGGCAGCTACAGACTTCGATGTAGAGGTAATCACGCCGGGGCAACTTCTGCGGAGGATGAAGAGATGAGCAAGAGCACATACCCATTGAAACTGCCGACCTCGGTGAAGAAGGCGGCCGCGGAACTGGCGGCAACTGACGGCGTATCTCTGAATCAGTTCATCGCAGCAGCGGTAGCGGAGAAAGTAGGTTCGCTTCGTACTGCTGATGATTTTCTACGAGAGCGTGCGGGGACAGCGAAGCCCAAGGACATGCTCAAGTACATTCGGCGTGCGCCGAAAGTGGCGCCGGACGCCGACGATGCGATTTAACGGCGCTGCTACAAGCGCACGGATCTACGATCTCCGCTGGAAAGGTCGCCGAGGGGTACACGGTTCCTGCGGTCGCGATCCGGGTTCGCGTGAGATGATTGGGCAGCGGCGTGCACTATGTTCATTTATCGCCTCAATGACGGCCACTTCCGTTGCATCGACTCAAACTCGCTCTTAGAGTAGCGTTGCCAATGCTCGGCCATTCCGCCGGCCTCCTGCGTCCAAGTACCCGCTCGCCAACCGGCAATCTCATCAATGGCCGCCTCTATATCGTGTCCCAACAATGAACTCGGTAGCTTGACTTCACGCGGCGCCAGCCAACGAATGTGGCGAACTCCAGCATCATAGTCATCTACCCACCAGGAGCCGCTTATAAAAATCTTTTCTGAGTCGGCGCGCTGCGTTGTGACGTGGGCGTATCCGCCTGACGGATGTAGAAAACCAAAATCCCACACGGGCTGGTTTTGGTAGTACTTCTCAATATGCGGGCCTCTGCGCTGGGAAACGTCAGTCAATATTGGGGCGATGTCCGAGAACAGTTCATCAAGATCTGACATGGGAAACTCCACCTTGCTCCGCAGTTACGTCATGTTCGAATAGATCGGAGCATAGCGAGCCATGTCGCGGAGCGCACCTCATACGCAAACGCCTCGGCGGGCGGACATTGACGGTACGAAGATGGCTAAAGATGAGAATTCGCTTGAGATGATGCTCCACTGCGCGGCGGCTGTGAGCCGACGTGCAGGACGTTCGCCAGCGACGGCGCTTGTTCGGCGGCTCATAGTCAATCGAATGGAATTTCCCGTAGAGTCTTCCATGGAATCCCCAAATACATCCGGACGTTGGCGCCCCGCTTTGGCATGGACACTTCGCGCTTTTCTTGGCGTTGCATTTCTATATGTCGGAGCCACCAAGCTGACCGGAACAGCGAGCACGGTGGAGTACTTCGAGGCTATTGGCTGGGGGCAATGGTTCCGCTATCTGACCGGCTCGCTCGATGTCATAGGAGTCGTGCTGATATTCGTGCCGCGCCTCAGCTTTTACGGCGCCATTGTTCTCGCGAGTTCGGTTGGAACTGGAGCCTTGATTTCGTTGACGGTGCTGGCGGACGACCCCGTGTGGGGCGGCTATGAAATGAAATTGATACCTCTCGTGCTCACTTTGCTCTGCGTTGCGCTGGCGTTGTTCACTCGTCCGCTGGCGCCGATTAACGGCAGCGCGTGAGCCTACGCGCGGCGCGCAGGATGTTCTCGCGAAAGATTTTGTATGTTCCCGCAGTCAGGATGCGAGTTCGGGTGAGGTAGGACCCGTGCGATGCGGGCGAGCGGATGAAGCATTCGGCCATCGGGATGATCGACGGCGTCAAGTCACTGTCGCAGGTGTAAGGGGAGCCATCCGCCGCGCTGCCGCCGATGCACCGCTACTTGGCAGTCGTTGACATCAGATGCGATATTATTTAGCATCACGCATCATGCGTACCACCATTGACATCGACGATCCCATTCTGAAGGACTTGAAACGACTGCAGCGGCGGGAGGGCAAGTCTCTTGGGCGGTTAGTTTCAGACCTGCTTGCCTCGGCGCTCGCCATCGATCAGCAGCGCGGTTCACAGTCGGTGGCGCCCGTCTTCAAATGGATCGCGCGGCCGATGAAAGCTCGTGTCGATCTCGCTGACAAGCATGCGATCCTTGATGCTATGGACGACACAGGGCGATGAGTTTCGGCATTGACGTCAATATCCTCCTGTACGCTTCCGACGGTAGCAGCCCACAGCACGAGAAAGCCTTGAAGTTTTTAAAGCAATGCGCTGATGGGCGCGAAGTGTTCTGCCTCGCGTGGCTCACAATAATGAGCTACCTGCGGATGGCGACCCATCCGAGCATTTTTGAACGGCCACTCACACATGACGAAGCAATGCGCAACATCGAGGCACTATCGAATCTTCCGCATTGCCGAGTGATTGGCGAGGAGGAGGGCTTCTGGGACACCTATCGCAAGACGACCGCCGATGTGCCTACTCGCGGTAATCTCGTTCCAGATGCGCATCTTGCATCGATACTTGCCGGTCATGGCGTGACGACGGTGTGTACCCATGATCGCGACTTTCGCAAATTCTCGTTCCTCGATGTGCGCGATCCACTTCTCTGAGTAAATGTGCCCGCACGGCCGTCTCCTACGGCCGGATTTTTATAGAAGTGGCATTTGGTGATCCCAACGCCGAAGCCATGCGTTCCCGCGGTGTCAATGAGTGTTCGCGCAAGGCGATCTAAACAGCCCGCGCTGCGCCCCAAATTTATGGCACCGACATAAACGCCAGATACAGGTTGTAACGAAGATGATGAGATGGACTCCTCCTGCTGATAGCGCGGCATCGAAGTGCCACACTGTTGGCGTTGCGAACAGTGACGACTTTCGAACAGGAGAAGTCCGCCATGAATGCTACGACCATCGGGATCGACCTGGCAAAGAATTGCTTTCAAATTGCGGTTGCGGATGAGCGGTATCGGGTTCAGCGGCGCGAACGCCTGACTCGTAAGCGTTTTGTTGAGTTCATGGCGAACCATCATATCCCAAGACAAACCTCCGTCGAGTTGAACGAGCTGGCGACGCACTACAACCCCACATTGAGAGGCTGGCTGAATTACTACGGGCACTTCTATCGATCAGCGCTGCGGCGGATCTTCTTTCACTTCGATGGAAGACTGCTGCAATGGGCACGACGCAAATACCGCAACCTTCGTTGCAACGTGCGTCGCCGCCGTCGCTGGCGAGAGCGGACGCTGCGGTGTAACCCTCGCCTGTTCACTCATTGGCTAGCCTTTGAGGAGATCAAGGTACGGACGATGGGAGCCGTATGACGGGAGACCGTCCCGTACGGTTCTAAGAGGGGCTCCGGCTGAAACGCCGGGGCCTACTCACCTTCCTGCAGTGCCGATGCGTGTCCGGGTTAGATAGTTCCCCGGTAACATCGGCCTTCAGCTGCAAAGCGATCCGCTACTGACTCAGTAGGGACTTCATGTCGCGGGCTCCGTGCAGAATGCGCTCAATGCGTACACCCTGATTATCCACGGTAAAGAAAATCACATACGATCCGTGTGCGCAGGATCGCAATCCTTCGCGAAGCTCACGCCGCTCGGCATAGCCGAGCGGCACCAGAGTGATTTTATGCGCGCGCTCCAGTAACTCGTCTTCAAACCGATCTGCACGTTCTGGAGAGTCCAGTGCAATAAAGTCGGTAATCTCAACGAGATCCATCTCTGCTCGACGCGATATCCTTACGCGCATTGCTTCCCTTCATTTTCTGCGCGCTGCCCTGCGCGAGCGATTTTTTCTAACGGCTTCCTCGATTGAACCAGCATCTTCGCTATCGACCCCCTCTTGGATTGCTGCCTTCAATTCCTTATGTCGGATTTCGCGCAGCTTTTCCTCATCTTCCAACAAACGAAGTCCCGCACGAACGACTTCGCTAACGTTGTTGAAGCGACCTGAGTCGAGCTGCTCCCTTACGAACTCTTCGAAGTGACTTCCAAGGGCGACGCTGGTCGGCATGGAGGCTCTCCACTAATTATTAGTAATAGATAGTGTAAGCTATTGGGTAGCGGTGTTCAACTGTGAGGTGAGCCCGAACTACTTCGGGGGGCTGCAAGCGCCAATAGCTGAGCACGTCCATCGCCGCCTCTTCCAGTTCCTGATCGCCGCTCGTCTTGCCGACGATGACCTTTCTGGGAGCCCCATTTTCGTCGACCCAGATCATCATTCCGGCAATGCCTTGCTGATTTGCAGAGTTGGCCGGGTGTGGGTGCTGGGGAAATCGCAGTGGAAAATTTGGATTAGAGCGTGGTGCCTTGACCCTCGCTGCATATTCCGCGTCTACCGGAGACTGCAATGCCGGCGTTGCAGTACAAGCGCTGATGACCAAGCTAGCTGCGAGCGGCGCCAGATATTCTCCGCACTGGAGTAGCCACGATACCAACGGACTTCACACAGGTGAGCGCACATCCAGGTGATCATCGAAGCGGTGCATTCGGTGAGGGTAACGCGAATGGGAGTATCCCGGCAAAGTTGGGGCGTCCCGGCCGTCTTATATCACTGACATAAACGCAAGCGCAGGATACAAACGCGAGGGGATTCGACCCTGCTCCAAACCCAATCCGCCCCGCGTCACGGCCTCCACAGTCGAGCTGCGCCGCGAACGCCTGAGGAATCACCCCATTTCGCCGGCACGATCCTGGCGTCCCAGGCGTCCGAGAAGACGTGTGAGCGCATCACGGCGGGCAATCGTTCGTATAGTTCGTCGATGTTCGACATTCCGCCGCCGAGGACGAAGGTATCCGGATCGAGGATGTTCACGATGACGGCCAGGCCCCGGCCCAGTCGATCCACGTAGCGATCGAAGGCCGCTCGCGCCTGTGGGTTCGAGTTACGCGCAGCACGGATGATTGCGGGTCCGTCCAACTGTTCGCCGCTCCTCGATGCATAGTCACGTTGCAGGCCGGTGCCTGAGACCCACATTTCCAGGCAGCCGTGCTGGCCGCACCAGCAGTGCGCCGTGCCGATTTCATCCGGCGTTGGCCAGGGCAAAGGAATGTGGCCCCATTCGCCGCCGACGCCGTTTGCGCCTTCGACCAGCTGGCCGTTGACTACCAGGCCACCGCCGCAACCGGTGCCGAGAATCACTGCAAACGTCACCGATGAACCGACGGCGGCGCCGTCGAGAGCTTCGGATAGGGCGAGGCAATTGGCATCGTTCGCAATGCGGATATCGCGTTCGAGGGCTGCGATCAAGTCCTCGCTAAAGCGGCGGCCGTTCAGATAGGTCGAGTTCGAATTGCGCATCACGCCGGTTCGCGGCGAGATCGAACCCGGCGTACCGATGCCGATGCTACAGCGCACACCGACTTGCGACTCCACAGCGGTGACGAGGCTCTGCACCTCGCGAATGGCCGCATCGTACGTGCCTGGATTCGGCGCTCGCAGTCGAGCCAAGAAATTGCCATGCGCATCCAGTGCCGCGGCTTCGATCTTGGTGCCGCCGAAGTCAACGCCGATCTGAAGCATCGCGGCCATTCTCTAGTTCGCAGGAAGTTGTTTTTCGTCGCGGTCGCTTTTCCGCTCGCGCGCGTAGAGTCGAAGAACGGCAACCGCGAGTGCCATGATCACAGGGCCGGCAACCAGGCCCGAGAGTCCGAACACTTCGATGCCGCCGAACAGGGCGATGAACACGAGCAGCGCGGGCATGCTTTCATCGCCTACCAATCGCGGGCGAATCACGTAGTCGCTGAAGCCTACGACGACGACCGTGCCCCAGATCCATTCGGTGATGGCCATGGCGGGGTGACTCGTCGCCAGCAAATAGAATCCCGCCGGCACCCACACGAGCAGCGTGCCTACCCCGGGCAACAGCGATGCGAGCGCTGTCGCCGTGCCGAAGAACAAAGCTTGCGGCACACCAGTGATAGAGAAACCGATGGCTGCCAGTGCGCCTTGCGCGAGACCCGTGAGCACGGTGCCGGAGATGGTCATGCGTCCGACGCGTCGGAATTCTTCGAGCAGCGCTTCGGTGTGAGCCGGATCGAGCGGCGAGAGTTCGATCAGCGCGACCACTATCCGCGGCCAGTTCCTGAGCACCAAGTACATTGCGAGCAGCGCGAAGAACAGGCCGAGCAGCAGGCTGAAAGTGCCCGTCGCAAGAGAACCTGCGAGTGCCGCCGATTGCGAAGCGATCTCGCCGGCGCCCGCCTCGAGTCGAGCGGTCAGACTCGAAGGGGAGATTCCGAATCGACCGAGCCAACCGGTGACGGCATCGATCCAGGTATTCAATGCGCCGCCGCTGCGCAATTGTTCACGGGCGGCGGTGGATACAGCCGCCGCTCGTGTGACGAAGAGGGATGCAAATCCCACCAGGGCACCCGTGATGATCACGGCAGAGGCGAGGACTGTTACGAGAGAGGACAGCAGGGGACGTCGAGTCCTTGCGACGAGCCACGCGTACGCAGGCTCCAGGGTGAATGCGAGCAATGCGCCCAGCAACAGCCCGGTCCCGAACGGGTGCGCGATCCAGGCGATCGTCAGTACTGCCGCTACGGCAAGCCAACTGAGTGCGCGTCGCTCCTTCATTGGCACATCGTAGCAGGATGCCGAACTCCCGGCGTGTTGCGGAGTTCCGTCGTGAGGGCAGCCAGCGCTCGGTCGATTCGCCGATGCTGGCCTGGGTCACTGGCCCGGGTCAATCGGCGCGGAAACTGTGATGGCAGGTGGAGCAGACTTCACCGACCGCTTTGGCCTGTACCCTGACCGCAGCGAGGTCGGTACCCGAGAGCGCCGCGGACAGCTTTTTCGATTCGGATACCAGGCGCTCTGCGGTCGAATCGAACTTCGCGCGATCCTTCCAGATGTAAGGCAGCGCGTCGGTTTCGATTCCCGCTTCAGGTCCGCTGCCGGCGGGGAACCAGCGAGTCACCTGCGGCGCGCCCGAGCTGATGATCGCTGCGGCTTCGGTCATCGCTGCGGTGTTCGGAGCAGCGGTCTTCAACTGATCGACGAGGCTCTTCATGGCCTTGCCGATTTTCTTGAAGCCCTGCTGGCGCGTTTCGATGAGAGCTTGCGGCGCTGAAGGGGTGGCTGGATCCGAAGCGCCGGCGCTCCCTGCCGTGAGGGCACCAAGACTCGCGATCACGAGCAGCCCTGTGTGGCGGATCGACGCAGTCGAGTAGACAAAACTCATAGCTTGCTCACCGTGCGATTGGCAAAGCTGGCCTCGTAGGCGATCTTCATATCGGTCTCAGCCTCTTTCGCGAAGTCGGCCGGCGTTTTCCCGGCGCGGTTTTTGATATCGATGCGTGCACCCTTGTCGGCGAGCAGTCTCATCATGGCGCCGGTATCGGAACTCGCGTTGCTTCCCAACAGCAGGTGCAGCGGAGTCTGGCCGCTGGCGGTCGTGGTATTCGCATCTGGCTGCAGCTGCAGCGCCAGTTCCAGTGCTGCCAGCTTGCCGCTGGTGGCCGCTGCCAGGACGATGTTCGTTCCATCGGCCATGCGGAATTTCGTGTCGGCGCCGGCATCGACCAGTATTTTCATGATGTCCGCCGATCCGTGCTCCGCCGCGAGCAGCAGTGCAGACCGAGGCGGAACTTCGAAGTCGCCGCTCTTGAAGTTGACCTCGAAGCGCAGCTTGACCTTGGAAGGGCCTGTCAGTGCATTCACGTCCGCACCCTTCGCCAACAATAACGTTACGAGCGCAGGCTGGTTCGCCAGGACGGCAGCATGGAGCAGCTGATTGCCTTGGCGATCGAAGGCTTGGAGATTCGCGCCACGCTCGATCATGCGTGCCGCGAAGTCGTAGGCTTTCTGATAGATCGCGAGCTGCACGACGGACGTCCCATCGGGAGCTGCGTAGTCCGCATCGCCGCCTGCCTCGACTATGGCTACAGGCGCGCGCGGTTCGCCACTCTTCAATGCAAAGAACAACGGCGTGAATCCCTTCTCGGTCTTGCGGTTGACGAGCGCGCCGCGGTCGATCAGCAAGCGAATGTTGTCGACCCGTCCCTTCGCAGCGGCCCACATCAAGGGTGTTTGTCCATTGGCGTCGGCTTTGTCTACTGCGGCGCCCGCGGCGATCAACCGTTCGAGAATCGTGACAGGAGCATTGCCGGCGCACATAGACAGAGCTGCGATACCGTCTGGACCCGTGATCTTCGCATCCGCGCCAGCGTCGATGAGCATGTCCAGAATCGCCGGATCGCCGTACTGGCAGGCAACCATCAGCGGCGTCAAGGAGGCAGTGCCTGTGCCATCGGGCCTGGCGCTTCGATCGAGCAGCAGCCGCACCATCTCGCGATTCTGACTATCGACTGCCCAAGCGAGCGGCGTCGAGCCATCGGGCAATCGATGATTGGGATCGGCACGGTTTGCCAGCAGGGTGCGGGCCGCCACGACATCGCCGTTACGCACGGCATGAGCCAGCGACTCGTCACGTGTTTCCGCCAGAGATGGACATGGAAGGCATGCACCCAGCACTGCCAGCGCAATCGTCACGCTCGGTTGCAACTTCAGGGACATCATGCGGACAGCGGCAACGGCCCGGTGCTATCGCCGATCTTGTCCAGCGGCATGCCCAGCTCATGGACCATCGACAGCATCAGGTTGCACATCGGCGTGTGTTTCGGCACTTCGATGTGCCGGTTGCCCGGCAAGCCGCCGCCGGCGAGGAGAACGGGCAGGTTCATGTGATCGTGCTCGTTCGGTTCGCCCAGGCTGGAGCCCGCCAATACCAGCGTGCTGTCCAGCAGGCTTGCTTCGCCATCCTTGGTCGACTGCATGCGTTCGAGGTAATACGCGAACTGCTGCATGTGGAGCCGGTTGATGCGCGCGAGCTTCTCGATTTTCTCGGGATCGCCGCCGTGATGGCTCAGCATGTGGTGTGCATCGGGAACATTCGCTTCCGGATAGGTGCGGTTGCTCAACTCACGGCCCACCATGAAGCTGCACACGCGTGTCAGGTCTGCCTGCATGGCGAGTACCTGCAGGTCGATCATCATCCGCACGTGATCCGCGAACGAATCGGGAATGCCGGCAGGGCGGACGAGTTCGCTCGCATCCACATCGATGCGGCTCTGGCTGGCTTTCTGGATGCGGCGCTCGACGTCGCGAACTGCTTCCAGGTATTCGTCCATCTTGCGCCGGTCGTTCGTACCGAGCCGACCGGACAAACGCGAGGCATCCTCCCGCACGAAATCCAGGATGCTCGCCTTGCGCTTGAGCTGAGCCTGGCGGCTCTTGTCGTCGAGCGCATCGCCGTCGCCGAACAGGCGTTCGAACACATCCCGCGGATTGACGGTGACCGGAAGTGCGACTGTCGGGCTGCGCCACGAAAGAGTATTCGTGTACGTACAGCTGTAGCCGACGTCGCAGCTGCCCAGCAGGCTGGGTGGATCGATGCCCAATTCCAGCGAGGCAAGCTGGGTGGTCTCGCCGAACTGCCTGGCGACGACCTGGTCCATCGATACGCCACACAGGAGGTCGGAGCCTTCGGTGCGTTTCGGGTGAGCGCCCGTCAGGTAAGCGCCGCAACTGCGGCCGTGGCCCCCTGGTCCATCGCCAAGGGCGCTTGCCTGGTAATGCGCCAGGCCGGTGATCACGGTGAACTGGTTGCGGAACGGTTCGAGCGGCGCGAGGGTGGGCGAGATCGGGTAGTCGCGTCCAGTCTTCGCAGGCGTGAAGCTCTGCATGATCATGCCGTTCGGCGTGTAGAAAACCTGCAGCCGTTTAGGGCGGGCGGCGGGCTCCGCGGCGCCAGCGGCAGGCAGCATGGCCTCCAACATAGGCAAAGCCATGGCGGTGCCGAGGCCACGCAGCACCGTGCGGCGATCGAGCCGCGCGCCTTTCGTCACGGGTTTCGTGATGAGCATAGTCATTGCTGTTCCGGTGTCCTGCGCATGTTGAAGGGCTCGCTCATGACGATGCCCATGATGAGCGTGCGGATTCGATAGTCGTCGTTCGCGGTCGACCGAGCGATCGCCCGGACTTGCGGCTGGTCGTAGGCTTCGAGGCCGCGGCCGAGAGCATAGGTGAGCAGCCGCTCGGTGAAGGCGCGAGTGAACTGCTCCTGGTGATCGAGAAGGATTTTCTGCAGGCCACCCAGGCCGTCGAACTGTGCGCCGTCGGGCATGCTCGCGGACGCGTCTACCGGTCTGCCTGCATCGACATCGCGGAACGCGCCGACCGCGTCATAGTGTTCGAGCGAGAGACCCAGCGGGTCCATCTTCACGTGGCATGACGAGCAAGCCGGATCCGACCGATGCATCTCCATCTGTTCACGGGCATTCAGTTCACGGCCGGCCTGCGTCTGCTTGAGGGCGGGGACATCCGGGGGAGGCGGTGGCGGCGTGGCGGCGAGCAGGTTGTCGAGAATCCATTTGCCGCGTTTCACGGGCGAAGTGCGATTGCCGTAAGACGTCACGGTGAGGATGCTCGCTTGTCCGAGCAGCCCGCCACGCTGCGAGGCCGGGTCGAGAGCAACCTTGCGCAGGGCGGAGCCTTTGACTCCATCGATACCGTAGTGTTCGGCGAGCCGCTGGTTCAGGAAGGTGTAGTCGGCGCCGATGAAGTCGAGCACGCTGCGGTTGTCGCGGACGATCGAGGCGAAGAACATCTGCGTTTCTCGTTGCATCGCCCGCCGCAGTCGTGTGTCGAACCGTGGGTACAGGAACACGTCCGGGCGCTGGTATTCGAGATTGCGCAGGTAGAGCCACTGTCCCGCGAAGTTATCTGTCAGTGCTGCGGCTCGTGGATCGCTGAGCATGCGTGCGACTTGCCGCTCCAGGACCGCAGGTTTGCGTAGTTGCTGTTTCGCAGCCGATGTCAGCAGTTCTTCATCGGGCAAGCTGCTCCACAGGAACAGCGCGAGCCGCGACGCGAATTCGAGGTCGCTTATCGAATGCACGTCGCCGGGAGCGCTGCCGGGAGGATCCTGCTCACGCAGGAACAGAAAACCTGGCGATACCAGCAGCGCCTCGAGGGAGGCTTCGATACCGTGCGTGAAGTCCGTATCGGCTCGCGCTGCTGCGTAGACCTTCATCAACAGATCGGTGTCCGCAGCGTCAACGGGTCGCCGGTAAGCTTGTCGTGCGAGCGTAGAGAGAATCTTCCTCGCGCACGCACTCTCCGACGTCAGCAGCGAAGGCCGGCACGAGAAAATCTTGCGCCGGCTCGCCGTGTCGCCAGGCCCGGTCGCATCGAAGGGACCTTCGACGTCGATCTGCAGCACATCGCGGAGGAAGTTCGCCTGCGAGAAACGCGGCGACATGTAATAGGACGGCACCGTAGTTTGTCCGACTCGCGCTCCGTCCACGACGAAGTCGAGCGGCATCTGGGTTGGAGATTCCGTCGGCAGTACCACGATCTCCGTGGTGTTACGCAGTGTCTGCACGGTTTCATCCAACGCGAGCTGCTTGCGGAAAGCGATGCCAATGCTGTGCGAACCAGCCTTCAACGGTACACGCAGGCTGACGCGGTTCTCCTTCAAGCGGTCCACTTCGTTGTTCGTGTTGGCGTTCAGGTAGCCGCTGATTTCATACGCGCCGTCGGCAGGTGCGTAGTACTGGAGGGCCGCGCCACCGCGGGAATCGAGCGGCAGGTCGTCGCTGGCCCGCTCGTCATACGAAGGGATTCCCTGGTTCTTGATGGAGCCGTCTTTCGAGACGGTGTAGCTCGTCACGTAGGGGCTTTGCGGCCCCAGGCCCACTGCCAGCCGGCTCAACTTGCCGGCGACCGCGAGATAGCGATCCATCAAGGTCGGTGATACGGTCAACACGTCGGCTATATTGTCGAAGCCGTAGCCGGAGTCGTCCGCCGGCAGCTCCTTGCCGACATCCACGTTCACGGCGAGCAGATCGCGTACCGCGTTGGAATACTCGGCCCGATTCAAGCGACGGAGTGTGGCGCGCCCCGGGTTCGGGTGGGTTTCGGCATAACCATCGAGGGACGCTTCGAGCCACTGCGTGAAGCCCGCCAGCATCTGCGCCGGGGGCTGGGGACGATTCTTCGGCGGCATCTCGCCTCGGCTCGTCATCCGCAGGATCTTCTCCCATTGCGCGAGATTGGTGCCCGTGGCGAGGTCCGTGTCTCGGAATGTGGCGAAGGACAAATCGCCGGCCAGCCGTTCGTCGTTGTGGCAGCGGGAACAGTACTTGTCGAGCAGTTGCTCGTGCGCTATCTCGTGTCCTGGCTCGTGTGCTGGCTCGTGTCCTGGTGGAGCGGACGGCGCCGTTGCAACGGCGCTATCCGCGCCGATCCCGGGGTGGGATAGGGCGATGAGAGCGATAGCGACTGCGCCCCGCGAGAGTGTGTGCCTTCCAAACCGCGGTCGATGCGTTGGACGCGCTGAACGTTCACTTGTAATCACGCCGTGCGCTGTTGCAAAAAGCATGCACGGCAGGGATCGTCAGGCGCTTTCGGCACTCTCGCGTTCGCGACGTAACATCTCCTGGTAGCGCGCATCCTCGATGGCAAGCACGACCTGGTCGAGATCCGCCGGCGTTTCATCCTTGCGATGGACGCCTGTCAACACGCTGTCCGGTTTCAGTTCGCCCTTTTCGAACAGCTCCCACATCTCGGCTGCAAAGCTCGTTTCGAGCAACTCCGGGGCGAACCGGCCCAGGGTCGCGGTGATGTTATTCACATCGCGCTCCAGCATGGCGAAGGCGTTGTTGTTGCCCGCTGCATCGACGGCCTGCGGCAGATCGATGATGACCGGTCCTTGCGCGTCGACGAGCACATTGAATTGCGACAGATCGCCATGGATGAGTCCGGCGCTCAACATGCGCACGACCTGGCCGATCAGGAAACGGTGGTAGTCGCGAGCCACTTCGGCCGATAGCTCGACTTCGCCCAGGCGCGGCGCGGAATTGCCGTCCGCATCGACGATCATCTCCATGATCAGGACGCCGTTGAAGAATCCGAACGGTTGCGGCACCCGGACTGCGGCGCCGGACAATCTATACAGCGCGTCGACCTCGGCATTCTTCCAGGCGTTTTCCTGCTCCGCGCGGCCGTAGCGTGTGCTCTTCGACATCGCCCGGGCGTCGCGGCTGCCGCGAACTTT
>Ga0065707_10000475_pt1 | contig 34188 bp, 34 predicted proteins | sample SwiRhicommuniRL3_FD_59094 | JGI IMG/M metagenome (GOLD analysis project Ga0065707, IMG submission 59094) | Switchgrass rhizosphere bacterial communities from Rose Lake, Michigan, USA - RL3 v2 (version 2) | ecosystem: Host-associated > Plants > Roots > Rhizosphere > Soil | place: East Lansing...
ATCAACCAAGCCACTGAGGAAAGTGATGAAGGCTGGTCCGAACCTGCCAAGGAAGGCGATGGTTGCCGGGAACAGCTCCCTGACAAATTCCCTGAAGTTGGGGGAAGCAAGGAGGTTGCCGAGATCCCGGAACAGGAGGCCCAGGGCGCCGGCCAAATTGGCGAAGCCGCCACTGAGAACTGGGCCCAGACTCTTCAGGATATTGGGGATAACCCCAGTGACCTTGCTGAAGAAGTTCTCCTGCGCCGACTTAGCCAGGTTCTTGAAGAAGTCCCGCAGCGGTAGAAGTTCCCTGACGAATTTCTGTGCCGAAGGTGTCAGGTCCTTGATCGCCTCATTGAGTTCCTTGGCATTCTTGGCTGCGAATGCCCCCGTAATAGCGTCACCCAGGCCCTTGAACGCCAGGAACAGCACACCGACCTGTAGACCGATGGCGGTAATCAGGGCGGGCAAGGTGGCCAGTACGGCTATCAGGGCGTTGACCGCCTGAATGGCGCCCACGACCAGCGCGATGATGGCGCCCACCAGGGGTACCAGGAAAGCGATCAGAGGGGACTTGCCAGAGATGTTGAACCCGGCGCCTACAGCATCAGCGATGCCCCGACCGATGCGGCTGAATGGGCCGCCAGGCGCCCCCGCCCTGTCAAAGGCTCCTTCGATGTCATCGGTGATGGTTTCAACGAACCGGCGGACAACGTTGTTGTCCCTGTCGAATTCGACCTTGACCTTGGTTCTGACCTTCTGGCGGACAAGACCCTTCTCCACCCGCTTGGCCAGGTCGGGGCCAGACTTCTCCAGCTCGTCGCCCATGGACTTGGACACTGTGTCCCCGAAGTCCTTGCCAACGTCCTTCAGGGTGGTGTCATCGAGATGGTCCGAGGCCCGCCGGATACCACGGTCGGCTTCCTTCTCATAAGGAGTGGTGTCAGCATGGACCCCGATGAAGGCATCGCCCTCATGCGGCCTGGTCATGGCTGCACCACCCCTCCAAACTGAAATGTGGGCAGTTCAGGTGATGCGCCACGATCAGATCATATGACTGTTAGCGTCCCATGGATAGGAACTGGTCCCGAGACATCTCCAGCTCGGCGGCTTCCCCGTCAACGACATCGACGGGAGGGTTCTCCAGCTGGAGGGTGAACATGGTGACATCTTTCGGATCCATGCTGCGAATGGTGACCAGGAGCAGCACATCGAGCCATTGGGACAGGGACACCTGGTCGGGGATGATGCCCCGGTAGAGCATCTCCCCCCCCAGAACATTCCAGTTGGCCGTGGCCACGGAGATCATCCGCAGGGCCTGCCACCAGGGGCGGCCAGAGACCATGCTAATGACATCCAAGCAGAGTTCTTCCAACTCAGCGCCCACGGATTCATCGAACAGGAGCGATTCCCCGTCAATCACCATGGCCCTGACTACTTCATCCAGATCCACGGGATCTGCCATCAGGACACTGAGCCAGTCGGCGGCAGAAGCAGCCGGGATCTCCCACTCCCGGTCAGCAATAGACAGTGTCACCGGCCAGGACTTCAGTGACCAGACAGGATCGGTCGTCTGATGCGGAACGACGATCCTGGGTACCTGATCAACGCTGGACGCGGGGAGGCCGGCCACGACGTGCCTTCGGCTTCTCTGGCTCCGCCGAGAAGGCGGTAACGAAAGGCATCAGGTCTTTCAGCTCGACCTGGCCAGACTCTTCCTGCTCATCCAAGTAGTCCTTGTCCTCCCGCTGGACCACCACGGTGTGCAGGATCCGGAAAATGCGTTCCACCGAGTCCATCTTGGTGGCCCTGTCGACGCCGTCAGCCTGCAGGATCTTGGAGTGACGTAGCAGGTGAACCATCTGGGTATCGGTGAGCTGACGAACCACCAGCATGCGGTCGCCAATGGGAATGAGTCGTGTTTCGCGTCCAGTATCAGTTACGGGTTCGGTCATGCCTGGATCTTAGATGTCGTACACGATGACACGGAAGCCATGCAGACGTCCGGAGCGTCGAAGAGGCTCACTGAGATAATGCTTCCCCGGCTGCCCAGGATGTGAGCGCCCGATTTTGCTGGGGGATCCAGGAACATGGGGCATGTAGACGATCTTGCCCTTCTTGCGCCAGAAGAAACGCAGCTGTGGTCGCTTGCGGCTGCCGAATCTGATCACACCTGGGCTCGCCTTGGGGAAAATCCAGTGGATCTTGGCCCCATCGTGCACCGCCCTCGCATACGGCAGGTGGCTGCCCACGGTGCCGAACACCCGCCCTGGCGCAACGTGAGGGCCGTCCTGCTCGATGCTGCCGGCCAGGGTGCCCGTCGTGTACGGACCGACCAGCAGTGCGGCCCTGGCGCCGAAGGCCACCTCGTACATGACCTGACGCACCAACCGGATCCCCGCCTCCCGGCTGTGCGCCCGGAGCAGGGCCTGGTACATGCGGACCCGGGCCATGATCAGATGCAATCACAGTTGGGGAACTGAAGCGACATGGTCATACTCCGCTCCACACATCCCCCCAGCGGACTTCCCTGAATCTGGCGCTCAATGACCACAGACATGCCCATGAAGAAGCCATCGTTGTCATTGATGTAGTTGCGGATGCAACAAGCTGTCCGGCGCAAGGCCACCGAATCCCACATGTTCTGCAACGCTGCCGCGTTCCACTGCACACACGTGGGCATGGCCCCGGTCTCGTCGTCGACAACGGGCACGCACCGTACGATCCCTATCCGGTACTGCTGAGCCCATGCTGCCGGCGAACACCGGGTGTTGGCCTGCCGCACGATGTCCTGCTCCGGGAACGAATCCGAAGAGGGGAAGGTGTCCCCCAGGGATACGTACGCCAGCCCCTCGCAGCACAGGTCATTGTGCTGATCAATGTCGTGGGCGATCTCGGAACCCACCCGGTAGCAGAAGTGCTGGGCCGGGTTCGGCAACCCAGTCACCGCCTGGGTCAGGCACATGAGGGCGATGTCGGCCAGGAAGATGACGGGGTCAGGACTGGGGAACGTCATGGCCAAGTGGTCCGGCGGATGGTGGGCAGATCGGGGCTGGACACCTTCATCCGCGACGGCAGCCGGTAGGGGTTGAACGCCCGGATGATGTTGTCAACTGTCGTCAAGCCGGTCAGCCCGTTCTCCAGCAGCTGATCCACATCGGCCAGGGTGACACTGACCCCCTGCCTGGATATCGAGGTCACCCGCTGCGGCAGCCGGCAGGCCTGGCCCAGGCAGTTCTTCGCCCATTCGCAGGCAAGCTCCCCCGCTGCTCGCTGCAGGACCGCCGGCATGGGTAGCCCCCACAGGTAGGTGACCTCCCAGGCGGAGTCATCAGCTGGCGCCAGAGGCCCCTGGACGGGGACGTTCAGGTCGTTGCACATGGGCCAGCAGGTACCAGACACCTCGGGACCTTGGCGGACCAGCCACTGCCAGTTGTCCACACGGTACGTTGCCGGGTCCACGACCCCGGAGCCGGAGAACCGGACCTCGATGATCCCGGACACCGGTGGGGTCAGCCAGATCTGGCAGGTGGGCTGACAGTTGCAGCATCCTGTGGTGTCACCGCACCAGCAGTTACGCCAGGCGCCGTTGAGGATGTACGGCAGCCAGGTGCCCTCGGACCAGTAGAAGCCGGAGCTGCCAGCACAGCCGATGCAGTCGCGCCGGCAGGGGCGCACGGTGCGCTGGCAGACGCTGAAGCGGCGGCCGGTGGCCGCCCACATCATCAGCGCCCCGTACTCGGCGGCGGCCTGCTGAAGATCCGCGCTGAACGTGTCCCACTCGTCGCAGCAGGACACGTCCACGGTCAGGTTGCAGGGCATGACAGGCGAAGAGGAGGCTGACGTGAACACGGTGATCGTGGTCATGATCAGCCTCCCCTTCTATGGGCCCGTTGCAGACAGGTCCTCTGATCCTAGCTAGGGGTCAGGGAGCTGAGCGTGGTGCAGCCACACGAGGCGGTGGGCGGCGGCTTGCGGGTGATGAACTGCCGCATGTGCTGCAGGGATCCGATCGGCGTCAGCAGTGGGATGTTGGTGGTGCTGCCAGCCGGGTTGTCGGAGTAGTCCACGAAGTACGGACCGGTCCCCCACGGCGAGTTGCTGCGGGTGCGGGCGTTGAGGGTGAAGTTGGCGGCACCGTTCTCGTAGGTGACGTCACCGATGGTGCCCTCAATGACCCACGGCCAGATGGTGTACCCGTACTCCACGCCACCAGAGCAGGCGACGCCAGCGTTGCCAGCCAACCGGACCCAGCCCTCGAAGGCGAAGTTCACGTTGGCGACGGCGCCCTCCTCCTCGCTGTAGCCGGTGTGGTTGGGCACGGCGGCGTCGTCGGACACCATGGGGTTGCCGCTGACGATGTTGACCAGCTCGGGGTCGACGTTGCAGAACGTCAGGACCAGGTTGATCCACTTCAGGATCGGTGGGTTGGTCTCCTTGACGCAGAACTGGCCGTCACCGTTCTTGACGAAGAACTCTTCCCGGTCCTCGTACTCCTTGGTCATCGCAACCGAGATGATGCCGTCGCTGACCACGGTGGAACACCCAGTCACGGGCAGGCCACAAGAGTTCAGCTGCGTCACCCGTACCCGTGGGATTTTCCACGGGGTGTAACACACCGAGGTCATAGCTTCTTGCTCCCACTCTTCTTCGGCACTTCAGGCGGCGAAGCCTCAAGGGACTGGTACTGCTGAAACCGCTCGTACAGGTAGTCCGGGATCACGACTGCCATACGACCGGTCTCCGTGGTGGTCTTCACGTGGTGGCGCGGATCGTCGGCGAGGTCCAGAAGAATCCGGATCTCGTCATTGGAGGCGGGCTCGTAGATCACTACGCACTCCCCGCCGTCGTGCAGTTTCGGGTGACCTGGACCGCCCACACACCACATTCGACAGACACCGCGTAGATGCGTTCTGCCAGCACCATCTGCTGGTTCAGCGAGCGATCGAATGTCTCCCGAGGCGGTGGCGCGAACACATCCGACTGCCAGATCAGGATCCGACCACTGGCATAGATGTATTCATCATTGGTAGAGGTGGCCTGACCCGCCGGCCCCGTGCCGTCGTATCCCTGCCCGAAGACGACCGGGGTACCCAGCATGGTGTTGAGCCGACGGTTGCTGCCTCGCTCCAACAGATGGGCCTGGGCAAAGTGAGCCGCCATTCCAGGCCGAGCGTGGATGATGCCACCGACCACGCCGGCGTCGGCCAGCTGCTGTTCCAGGACCTCAACGGCCTCGGTGATACAGCCGGCCGCAGACAGGGTGGTGGCGCCTCGGAACAGGCCCGGGATGCCCCCGATGCCGCCAGCCGGTTCGCCTTGCCACAGTCGCCGCTCTACGGCACGCTGCTCCCGCAGCGCCATCCGGGTGCGGACCTTCTGCTCCACCTCTTCGAAGCTGTAGCCGATAGAGCCACAGGTGTAGGAGGTGATGACCGCGAACGGCGCCCCACTGACCGGTGATTCGTTGGTGGAGAACGTCTTGGACCCACTCACCGGTGGGCAGTTCATGGCGTATAGGAAGACGTCGTCTTCGCAGGTGTCGGGGACGTAAATGACACCAGCCGCCTGGGTGGCCGGCTCCGGGAAAGCCATCGGCCCCAGGGACACGTCGAACAACCCGTACGGCCTCGGTGGGGCCGGCGGGGTCTCGATGAGCTGTGGGGCGTTGACAATGGCCATGAAGGTCTCCTTCGCTGCCTAATGGCCGAAGGGGGCCGGTCGCCCGGCCCCCTGGGACCACTTAGCAGGTCACGTCTCGCTGGAGACCGGTCTTGCCGTTCGGGCAGATCGGCACCGTGTAGACGCGAGAAACCGGGCACATCCGGATCATGGCCCAGCCCGTCTCCGTGAACAGGTGGGTCACCTGGTTGGTGGCGAGCTTGGTGGAGTCGTACACCGAGTTAAGGGTGATGACGTCCGACACGGCCCGGATCCAGGTACCGGCCGGGTAGACCAGGAACTGCAGGCTGGTCGGCAGCTCCGTGATCGGGGTGTCCGCGCCAGGGGTGCCGGAGGCGGCACAGGTGGCGAAGGCGTCCTGCCAGTCGTACACGTACTGGACACGGGCGCCACGGGCACTGAATGCCGCCGTGATGGCACTGTCGGCCAGGGTGATGGCCTCAGGGCCGGCACCAGTGGCATTGCGCCGGATCCAGTCAGCCCGCATCTGGGCCAGGATCCAGAACGGCATGACCACTTCCAGCGTGGCCGACTGCATCATCCGCAGCCGGTACTTGATGTCCACAATGGCCATCTCCACCGCGCTGAACACCTGGCTGACCACCGACAGGTCGGTGGCCCACGGGGCGAAGCCGGTCAGGGTGACGGCGGTGGACCCGGTCACGACGTCGGCGATCTGCTCCCGGTTGATCTGGTGGGCGGAGGCCGCCAGCGCGCCCCGGGTGAAGGTGGCGGTGAACTCCGGGTATCCCCGGATAGCGAGGATGTTGCCGGTGAGGCACAGACCCGTGACGCCCAGGCGGGTGTCAACGAAGTCGGGGCAGGGGATCTCCAGGCACGTCTTGACGGTGCCGGAAGCCACCTGAGCCTCGGTCAGGTCGAAGAAGCCGGTCGGGCTGGAGCAGCTGCCGCCACCGAAGATCGAATCGAACTCGATGCCGGTGTTGTGCCGGATACCGCCACGACGGGCCTGGACTTCGGGGGCGTCGTACAGGCCATCAGTGGTGATCTGAAGACAGATGTCGTAGTCGGTCTCCGACGGAGCACACCAGCCCTGCGCGGCCACCAGGGCATCAGGGTTGGCACCCTGAGCCTCAAGCTCCTTGCGGCGCAGCTCCACCGACTTGAGCAGGGACCCACCCGGCAGGCGCTTCTCGTCCATGACGTGGAGCAGCTTGGCGTAGTCGGCACTGTCGCCATCGACGGAGAACTCGTCCGGGTAGTCACGGGTCAGCATGGCCACGGGGGCGGAGTTGTAGCTCACCGAGGAACCACGGCGCACCATGGCGTCGTGGCCAACCGAACGGGCCTCGAACGCCTTGGCCACGTCCAGCATGGTGTCCAGCTTCTGGCCGCCCTCAAAGTTGGGGACACCGGCGGCAGCGACCAGGGTCGAGTACTGCTGGCGCGGGGCTACCGGGACCTTGTCCTGGTTGCTCGGACCCTGCCCGACGATGTCAGAGATCTTGACCTCGATGACCTCGGGCTCAGTGGTGGTCGAGGCGGTGACGACCTCTGGCTCCTTGGGCGGATCAGTCGGCGGGTCATCGGTGGTGGCGGCCGTGAATCGGGCCTGTCGCTCCTCGCGCTGGGCGATCTCGGTCGGGACAGTCTCCCGGGCGAACGTCTGGAGTTCCTCAATCCGATCCAGTTCCTCGTCGGTAACCGTTTCGGCGGTGACACTGGCCGTGAGCGCGGTGAACTCGTCACGGGCAATCTTCGCCAGATCCTGGAGACCGGCGATGGAGAACTGGTCAAGGTTCTCCGGTACCTGGAAAGGCATGATGGACCCTTTCGGGGGAGCGTTGATACGTCTCCCGATGCTGGCCCACAGCTATCAGCCACCGGTTGGCCGGACTTGGCCCACAGCGCAACGTCCTTAACGGCCTTGGGTGGATCTTAGGCGAAGTCCCCCTCCTGCACAAGGTTAAGGCGGGCATACTCACCGAAACACTCAATCGCCAGGTTGTCGTATGCAATTGCCGCGTCAAGTTCCTCCGTGAACCGACCCCCCCAGATCCGAGCGCCACCGACCCAGAGTTGAACAGCCCACTTGTTGTGTTTCCGATCCCACGTCACCCCCTTGTACTTCGAGGCGCAGGTTCGTGTCGTTAGCTTCCTTCGATTCGCGACATTCTGACCATGTGTCGCTCTCCGGAGATTTGATCTTCGGTTATCTAGACCATCTAGGTTGGCATGGTCAACTTCGGGCCAACCAGTTATCAGTGAATGCATCCTCTGTTCACGTTTACGTCCATCCGTTGAGATGAATTGACGTCTTGCATAGATCACTCCCCTTGGCCTACGCATGACAAACCAGGCAAAACTGGACACAAGCTCATAATCTTGGTCGTCCACCAAGGCATACAGCCCATCTCGACCAACAGGAACCCTCATTTGCGGGTGTACGAGCCCCCACCGGCCATCGTGACCTCCACCTTGGCGGCATGCTCCCCGGTGACCACTTTGGTGGTCCCGTTGGGCAGCGTCACCGTGAACAGTTCCTCGGCGGGCTGGGTCTTGCCGCCGTTGCAACCACACATGGTTACCTCCTGTTAGGTCTTCGGGTAATGGCTTCTTACCCAGGTTCTGATCTCGGGATCACCGATCAAGGTTTCCAGTCGCCACATCTGGAACGCCCCATCAACACTCTCATGGAACGACCTGAGGATGCTTCGAATCTCCGACTCGACAGTCCCTAGACTGCCGGCCCTTCCCGTCTCAATATTCTGGATTAGTTCGGCCAGCCGATCGACGGCGGAGACCTTCTTCGTAGTCCCAGCGAAGTGCCCCGTTCTACGGGCAGCCGGGACCTGATTCAGCTCGTCCATCATCTTGCGAAGCGACTGAGGTGTCGATTCGGGCAGTTTCGGTGCGGCCGACTCCGGGGCATCGATGTCCTGCAGCGCCCTGGCGTATACAGCCTTGATGGAGGGATCCTGTTCTGCCGCCATCATCGCCTTCAGGTCCCTGACCATCTTCTCAACGTCGTCTGGCGAATGTTCACCGTGAGAATCACTGATCCGGAACCGCATGTCAGCTACATACTGTGCCGCGTCTTCTCGACCAGCCTTGCGCAGCTTCTGCGCCAGGTTCATGCTCGCGGAGTCACCATGCATGACCATGTTGTCACCTGCGATTTGCTCCCAGTTCCATCGGCGACCCGACGCGGGCAAGGAGTGGGGCAGCGACGCCTGAGTCTGTTGCTCGGCTTGCCGGGCCCGGATGGCGGCGATTCGGTCACCCCGGTCCAGGCTGGTGCGCTTGATTCCCAGCTGACCCTCAAGGTTGGCCAACTGGGCTGGGCTCATGTCTTCCAGGTCCTGCTGCCGTAGGGGCTGCTCATGGACTTCCTTGGGCGCCGGCAGGATGTCCTCGGCCGTGATCTTCCGCGCGATGCCGGGGGCCGCTGGACCCGTCGGCTCAGGCTTGCCTCCTGGTCCGAGGCTACGTAGCGCCTCTCCCTGCAGTCGGGCGGTGACGTTCGACTGGATGATCTTCTGGGTGAGGACCGGCTTGGTGTCCTTCGAGGCGACCGGGATCCCGGACGCCTTGGCGATGTTCACTAGCTCGCCTTTGGTGCGGTTCTTCAGGAAGGCCTCACCCTCCTCCCGGGTCTGCATCGTCTTCATGGCGTCCACAGCGTTCTGGGCACCCTGCGACGGTGGAGCGGCAGCCGTGCGCTTGGCCACTACCTGCGCCTGGAGCTTCTCGGCCGGGATGTCAAGCAGTTCAGCGGCTGCCTTGGTGGTCTTCTTCTCCTCCGGGGTCAGCTTGGTATCCGGTGCCGGCGGGGCAGCCTTCTTAGCCGATGGGCGCCGAGTCTTCTTGAGCCGCTCCGCCAGGGCCATCCACCGATCCCCTTGGGCAGTCAACCGGGCCGAAAGCGCCTGGGCCTCCTCCAGCTTCGCCTGGGCCTCCTCCCTGGTGTAGGGGAATCCTGGTTGGCCGGCATTCTCGACACGCTGCTTCCAGGAGTTGACGGAAACTCCATCATTAACGGCAGCCTTGTAGTAAGGGCCGGCTTTAGCGAACAGTTCCAGCTCTCGCCCGGCGGCGGCAGGACTCACCGGCTTCTTGTTTCGCTCACCACCGCCGTCTAGAAGTTCCTGCATCCACTTCAGGGCCGGTTCATCTTCGGTGTCCATGTCCAGGCCCTCGGCCAGGAGGCGGGCGTCCACATGTCCAGGCGTGGTGGCCTTCTTCGGCTCCAGCGGGGCCGGGGCCAGCTTCTTGGGCGCAGCCTTCTTGGCGGCTCGGGACTCTAGTTCCTTACCGGCAACCTTTCGGATCAGATCCTGGAGCAACTCCTCCTTGGTGTTGCCCTTCAGTTCACCAAACCCGGCAATCCTGCCCGCCTCCCGGACCTGGTCCGGGGTGGCAGCCTCCATGAGAGCCACAGCCTTGTCATCGAGCTTGGCCTTGATCTCATCGGGCGTGGCGGCCGGAGCCTTGCGGAAGTGGTCCCGCATGAACGTGGAAGCAGCCTCCTGCTTACGGATGCCGAGGCGCAGCTTGTCCCGCTCGCCCTGCAGCCGAGTACGTTCCTCGGTGTCCAGGTCCCCCCGCAGGTCCTGCTCAACCTCGGCCAGATCTGCCTTATTGAGATCGATGTCGTTCTCCAGGCGACGGATCCCCTCATCGGGGGTGATCCGGCCGGCGGCGACATCGTCACGGACCTCGGTGATAGATCGCCCGGCAGCGGTGTCGGGGATGTCCATGCGGGCCCGGTCCCAGGCTTCTTCGAAGTCAGACTTGCGGTCCGGGGCCTGGATGAGCTTCTGGGCAGCCGGGGCATTGGGTTCAACAGATGCTGGCGGCGTTTCAACGTCAACCACGGCCCGTTCCAGCATGCTGCGGCGGCCGGTGTCAGGATCAGTCCATTCGACCCCTGGCCGGAAGATGCGGACTGGTTGACCCGGATCGATGTTGTTGCGTCCATTCAGGGGGATGTGCCGCTGCGGGTCGAAGGTGCTGACCTCGTCGGTCCTGCCCAGGAAGCTGGCCCCGTTACGCTTCATGATGTCCTGGAGCACGTTGCGGACATCGTCGGGAGACGAGGAGATGGCCCCATTGAGGCGGCGGGCATCGTCGGGGGTGAGGTCGCCTCGGTTCAGTCCGGCGGTGACCCGGCTTTGTAGAGCCCTGGCCGATGCCTGGTTGGTGAGATCCGCCTCCATCTGGGTGGTGACCCGGCTCAGATTCCGGATCGTGGTGGCCTTCTCGACCCGAGCGTCTTGCCCCTGGTTACGAATTCCCTGCTTGATCTTGTCTTTGGTCCAAGATTTTGGAGCCTTTACCCCTCGCTTCTCAGCCTCCGCCAGGAGTTCGGCCTTGGTCATCTTGTCCAGGTCAGGTGCGGCACCTGGCTCTGGGGCAACAGGTGCAGCCTTCTTGGCTACTCGTCGGGCCTCAGCCGGCGTCTCCTTCCGGTAGTACGGCATCTGAGCACCAGGAGCGTCATCCTGCCCCTTGGTGGTGACCTTCTTGCCGTCCGCCTCGGTGATATCCAGGCGCCCATCAGGATGGACCTTGTCCACGGTGGCCGGACGGCCATCGCCACGGACCATCTCCGGAAGAACGTTCCCTTCGGAGTCCGTCGCCACCATGATCCGGTCACCGGGCTTGAGCGCGGTAGCCCGCGTCTTGTCACGAATGACATCGGGACCTTCTCGCGGCCCGAAGCCCTGCTGCTTGGCGGGGGCAGCCTTCTTGGCTGGGGCATTTCCCAGGAAGAAGGTCTGAACATTGGCCCGCGACTCAACCTGGACCCTGTTGCCCTGCTCATCTGTACCGACAACCTGTCGCTGTCCTCCCCGGCCAGTGACCTGGTTTACCTCCTGGACCGTGATATGGGTGGCACCAGTCTTCTTGGTGGCTGGGCGCCACTTACCATCCGGCCCCTGCTCAACAAGGATCGGGACACCCTCGCGCAGCTGGGACATGCGGACCTTGCCGCTACCAGGTGTGGTTTCAGGGAACTCGGTCGCTGGGGCAGCTGGAGCAGCCTTCTTGGCTAGCGCCTCGTTAGCCTGTTCCGCCTTCTTGGCATTGCGGGTGCCCACAGCATCCTGGGCAGACTGCAAGGCGTCCTCGTGGCTCATGCCCTTGCCACGGAAGCCCTGGTACGAGCGACGCTCCTCGTCGCTGAGATCAGAGACCTGGTTCCGCTGTTGCGGTGTCAGGGGTGCCCTACTGATCGGGATGACCTTTGCGGGGGCGGCCTTCTTCGGTGCCACCGGTGGCGGTGCCTCCGGCTGCGGGGTCAGCAGTCGACGCTTGCGTTCCTCACTGTCCTGGATGGCCTGAGCCTTGGTGGCCTTGAATGACTTAATGCTGGTGACCTCGCGGCCACCTGCCTCGCCGGGCAGCTCTCGCCGCTTCTCCCCGCCGGCCTGACCGATCGGGGTGACCTTGCTTGGGGCGGCCTTCGGGGCAACGGCCTTCTTGACCGGCGCCGGCTCCTGGCGACGCTGCAGTCCGTACTCCTTGGCAATGGTGTCAGCCAGCTGATCCTGGGCCTTGATGTCGTCAGCCAGGGTGGGATCCTGGCGCCCCGTCTTCAGGTCATCTTCCTGCAGCCCACGGTTGCGCTTGATGTCGGTCTCAAGCTCCCGGAGCATGTCTTCAGGGTTCTTCTTGCCTGACGCGACGCCAAGGTAGGCGTTGTTCCACTGCCGGCGACGGTCCCCTTCTGACGGGGACGGTATCCCTGCCTCCCGAACTGCTCTACGCAGGTCGGGGGCCGGCGCAGCGGGAGCTTCAGGTGTGGGTGTCTGCGGTGGCGGGGTCTGGGCAATCTCAGCCGTGCCCTTGCCCTGGGTGTCGGGGCCGCCGAGGGCTTCGGTGACCACCGGTTCGTTGCGTGCAGGGGGCTCACCTGGTGCATTGGGGGCACCCTGGGCCGGGGGCAATTGGGCCGGCTGCTCGGCCTTGACCTGCTGCGTACCCTGGGCGATCTCCTCCTGGTTGATCTGGGCGTCGGTGCGGACCCCCTCCCGCTTGGCCTGCAGCTGTTGTCCGCGCAGGATCCGAGCCTCGCGCTCCTGTGGGCTCAGGCCAATGCCGCGAGGGCCACGGTCGATGGGCTCCGGGGTCTGCCCAGGAGTACGGGGGGTGGCCACAGCCATGACGTAGAAGCCACCGCGACCGTCAGACCTCACCTTGGTGATGCGCAGCTCCTGGTCCCGGTCCAGGAACATGCCCCGGTCGTTCTGGGATCGGGCCGGGATGATGGCCTTGGTCCCCTTGGGTACGGCCACCGACATCGTGACCTTGCCGGGGCCGTGGTTCAGCGGAGTGCCGATGTTCACGGCCCGGTAGCCCCGGTCGGCGATCAGGCGCCCGGTGAAATCCTCCAGTCCTCCGTCTTCCAGATTCATGGTTTCCGGGGTCAGGCCAAAGGCCTCCGGCCCCATGGTCTGCGAGACAACAAGCTCACTGTCCAGGTTGATGGAGCTGTCATCCATCATCTTGACGAACTTCTGCGTCGGTGCGTCCATGTCACCGTCACGCAGATGCTGCTGTGCCTCGTCGTAGTCAGCGTGGAGGCGATGGTAGTCGGTCCCGCCACCGAACCGTCCAGGCTTGGCCCGGTTGAACAGATACTGTGCCGCCTGGCCATCGGACTGGAACGTGCGGGGGCTGAACCGCTCCAGGAAACCGGAGATGGCATCGATGACATTGGCCGCCATCTGCCACTTCTTCCGGAAGCGGCCATGCCTGTCTCGCGGGTGGAGAAACTCATCCCGCGAGCCCCACGAACCGCCCAGCCCCGCCACCTGTTACCCCGCCGTCTGCTCCGGGACAGGTGCAGGCGCCTGTCCCCCGCCACCGCCGCCGGGTTCGGCCACGATGGAGTTCTTGCAATCAGCCTCGGCCGCGATCTGCCAGGCCACCTCATCCATGCCGGCCGCGTCGGTGGCCGACTGGCCATCGGCCGGAGCGGCAGTGTCCGGCGCGACCGGGGCCGGCACCGGAGCCCCCGCCGCCGGTGCCGGGGCAGCCGGGGCCGGTGCGGCGACCGGGGCCTGGGGGTTAGTCACGAGTCAGCGCCTCCTGTAGCCGTTGAGCGCGCTCACGCTGCTCGTAGATCCTGTCGTCGTCGAGCAGGTCCGTAAGCCGGTTGATGCGCTCCTGTTGGTCGGTACCGTCCGCTACGGCGGCCTGGATGGCGGCGACAATCCCACTGGGCGCGGTGAACTGCTCCGGCTCCTCGTCGTACCAGACTGAACCTGCTGCCACCAACGCCATCTGCTCATCGTCTTCCATTGAGTACACCGGGAAGGCGGGGGCGTTGACGGCGAGTGCTGCGGTCAGTTCCAGGCTGCCCTTCTCCCGGCGCCAGTCGCCAGATAGCGGGGACCGACGTAACTTGGCCACCTTGTGCGGAGTGGCTTCGGGGACGATGGCGCCGGAGAACCAGATCCCGAACTCATCCTCGCCGCAGCGGATGACAGCGATCTCGTCACCGGTGTTGTCGTAGTGCAGGGCGGCAGCCGAGTAGCCGAGGTTGATGCTGGCGTGGCGAGTGTCCATGACGATCTTGCCCACGGACACCTCTTCACCTTCGGCGGTGAACACGGTGCCCAGATGGAACGGGGCATACCCCTGTCGCGAGTGCGGCGCCATGACACACTCCCGCATGGCCACGTCACGGTGGCACTCGTTCCAGGCAGCCAGGTGCCCGAAGACGTGGCCCTCGTCGGTGACCGTGAGCCGGGTCTTCTTGCTCAGGCCAGGATCTTCGAACCAGGCCTTGGGTGGGTTGACCGGGAACCCGGTGCTGGAGTACTGATCCTTGGAACCGTTACTGGACATGGACTTCTCCGAGATCTCGATACCAGCCTTATCGGCCGCCGCCTTGATGCGTCCCTTGATCTGGGCCAGCTGCTTGGCGTCATAGAAGTTGGCGTTCTCCGGGACATTGATGTATGCCCAGGCGGCCCGGATGTGGTCTGGGGTGTCGATCGGGTAGCGCTTCTTGTTGTCCCGGTAGCCAGGGTCGGCGTACTTGACGTCTCCGTACGGCTCGGTGGCCGCGAACTGGTCCATCGCGAGCTGTACTCCCTCCTGTGCCGACCTGTCCCAGGGAGCCCGGATGCTGCTGTCATTGAAAGCCGTAGCCATCTCCGGGTAGATCTCGCTGATCACGTTTCGTAGCTCAGCTTGATCCTCTTCCGGTACTCCTGGCAAGCCACCATGCGCACCAGACAACAGGGCCGCTGCCGCATAGATGGCGTGGAAGATCAACGTCAACCGATTGCTGATCACGTCGCCGACCGGCAGCCGGTACGAGGTGGGATCGGTCGGGGGCAGTTTCGGGTCGTAGTACATGAACGCCCGACGCAGCTTGTCCACGTCGGCGCCACCGGCATTGACCCCAGCCCAGGCCGCGATCCGCTTCACCGCGTCGTCGTTGTCGAACACGGCATCACGGGGAGCCAGCGGCAGACCCTTCCACCCCCGGGTGTTGACGGCAGCGGTGATGGCCTTGGGGCCACAGCCGCAGTCCTCTTCCTCCATCTCCATGGCCATGTCCGGGTCATCTTCAGGCCAGTCATAGTCACCGTCAGCCTCGAACGTCATCAGACGCATGGAGGCGAAGGCGGGGATAGAGACCAGCGTGATACCACCGATCCCGAACCGGGTCATGTGCTCGAAGCCGGTCTCCGGGTTGACCGCCACGTTCACCGAACCGCCGGGATCCAGGCTGGGGCCGGAGACGCCCCGCTCCACCAGGTGCCGGGCCTTCTTGACGTCGGGGATGATCTCCTCATCCAGGTAGTCGCCCCAGGACCAGGCCCAGTCGGCACCCATGTGATCCGGCCCGTACGTGATGCCCAGCATCCGGCCGACGGTGACTGACCCGTCATGTCCGGGCCCGGTGCGCTCCCGCCAGTTCATGGCTAGGGGCAGGCTGCGGTGGTACAGGGCGCCCGGCTCAAACACCCTGGTCCGTCGAGGTTCCCCGGTAGGGCGTCCGATGGGGGCGACAGGCCCGGCCCACAGGTACTTGCCCAGGTGTGGCTGCATGTCCAGTAGGGCCTGGGACGCAGCGGTCAAGGCAGCCATCTCGTCAGCCCACAGAACCGACTGGGCGGCCGTTAGACTGTGCTCTCCTGGGTGGCCTTTTCCGGGTGGGGCCCCCAGGGCTTTCTGGTGCAGGATGTTGCACAGGCCCTCTGGGTTCTTGGGGAAGTATTTGCGGAGGTTTCTCACGCACCTGTAAAAGTCCCGGGGCAACCCCCATCGAATCTTGGCTGCACCTTTACCGGCGAGCCAGTAACGGGCCAAAGCTGGAGGCATCCCTCGGGCGGGATTCGGGTCGACCATTACCGTCCCTCCTCATTCAGGATGACTAGATCGCAGCGGCAGTTGATGACAGATTCTGGTGGCCCGATAGGGTCGCCGGGGAACATTAAAGGGAAGCCGTCCACATAGAACGGCATGCTCAGGTCCCGGACCTCACCGTCTACCTCTCGATGCGAGGTCCGAACCCGGTTATCCCGCTCGGTATCCCAGCGCTTTCGCAGAAGGCGGCCAGTGACCCGGCTCTGCTCAAGTCCCGCAGCAAGGGTCCCAGCCCCGTAGGCACGGGTGGTTTCCGTTTGAGCGATAACTGAAGCACGGTTCGGCCACCGCTCGGAGTCTGTGTATGTAAGGACACGGTCCACTCTTTGTGCAACCTGCTCCTTGGACTCACCCGCATTCACCCCATCGGTGATCTCAGCGAAGACCAGGTTGTACACCTCATCCGGAATCCGGACCAGGAAGTTCTGCGTCTCGGCCAACTGAGCCATGACGAAGCTGTGCCTGGATACCGGGGGGACATCGGTGGCCTGACTCCAAGCATTCATGGAGATCTGCCCGATGGTGGTTAGGATCGTATCGACCTCGTTGTTCCATTCACCCTGGGTGCTGTAGATGGCGGTGGGATCCGGCTGCATGGAGAACTGACGCCACGGAGCCATGACCACGGCGCGTACCCGCCCCAGCCATCTGCGCAGTGCGCCAGCCACCACACCCTCCAGGTGATTCTCGTCGTCGTTACGGGCCATCGAGCAGGCCACACTGAGTGAGATACTGCTTCAACAAGATGGGGTGGTGGGGCTTTTGCCGGACGATGAGGGTGGTGCAGTACTTGTCCAACGCTGCCTGAAGCTGCACAACCTCGATGTCCGGATCTACCTGCTGGGCGAGGATGGCGAGGTGATCCCAGGCGTCACTGAGCAGGCGCCCCACCCGGTCCGGGTCACCGGGAGTGAGCTTTGTGTGCAGTTCATGGACCGGGGCAGAGAACTGGGTCCGATTAACATTCCCCGCCAGACGTTTACCTACCAGTTCGAGTGCCCGCAGGACGGAAGCGTTTGCTACCACAAACAGATTCAGGGGCGTTACGTCTGGTACTCCCGCCGCTGCCGTCACGCTCGCAGGCGTGCCGCTGGGCGCGGCCGGCGGACCCCCAGGCGCGTTCTGCGCCTCCGTCACCTGTGGTATCGGACCCCCTGCCGTTGGTGAGATCCCGGTAGGTGGCGGTGGCGGCGGTGGGGGTCCTGCCCCCGGCATACCTGGTGTCTGGGGGGTCACCACGGTTTCCGGGGGCAGGATGTCATCGGTGAATCCGGCGATCTTCCGTACAGCGGGGATCTGGAACAGGTTCGGGTCGCGCAGCATCAGTTCCCTGGTGAACTTCTCCAGGTTCTCTTCAAGCTTCGGGGCGTCACTGATTTTGTAGTCGCCAGACAAGCGCACTGCTTCTGCTGAGACGATGCCATCCCGATAAAGCTCATGGGTTTCCTTCAACCGTTCAGGGCGTACGGTCAATGGAGCTGTGTCGTACCAGAAAACGTAGCGATCGGGGTCCTCGCCGAGGACCTTCAGGGCCGGCTGAAGATAGGCAGTAGTCAGGGCGTCACAGATCCGGGTCATCAAAGGTTCAATGTGAACCTTGATCTGACCCTCCATGATCTGCCAGGCCCCCCAGTGGTTGGCTTCCCCGGCGCCGGACAAGATGCTCGGGTCGATATCCATGGACAGGGCGAAGCGTCGAAGCGCCTCGGCGCGTAGTTCCAGTGCCTGCTTGGACAGCTCACTGCCGAACTGGATCAGCTCGATCTTGCCCAGGGCCTCCAGCGGCATCTCCACAATCGTGGGTACGACGCCGGCCGCCGTGCCTTCGCCTTTCAGTGAGGCCGAGCCGGTCTTCATGAGCACCTGGGTCAGACCTTCGGCCCCAGGGATTTCCACGTCCTCGTCCGGGAAGCTGACCTCTTTGGGGATGGGCAGCAGTCCGGCGGACACCAGCCGGGAGTCGATCTGACTGAACACGTAGCGGGTCAGGCGCTCGATCTCCCACAGCATCGGCATGGCCGCCCGGGTAGGGGAGTCCGCCCACAGGGAATGGTTCGGGTGCGGCGTCCACACCCTGATGATCATGTCCCGCTCGGGGTTGAGCTTCTCCGGCTCCCCGGTGTAGGACACCATCTCCACGACACCGGTACGGGAGTACCTCTTTAGTTCCGTGCAGCTGAGCACGTACCACTCATCAGAATCGACCTCGTTGCCCCGGCCCACGATGTAGGCGTCCCCGGCGATGGTCAGATTGATGCCGAGCATGCGCAGTGCCTCGGACTTGTGCGACGGGTCCCCGAATAGGGTGTCAGCCAGCCCGGCAATCTTCTTACGTCGCTCCGGAACCTCCTGTTGCACCCGGCCGTTGGTGTCGACTTCGGCCACGTAGATACGGACTCGGGAGCAGGCGGCACCGATCCAGCTCGCCACGAAGTGAAGCTCGCCGATGATGTCGTACAGTCGCCAGGCCTCCTGCTGCCAGGAGGTGTCGCCGACCTTGTATGCCGGCCACGCTCGACCGTCCAGGTTCTTGATGCGTACAGCGGATGCCGTCAGGCTCTGACCCTGGTGAGCGGTGGGAGCTGGTGGACTCATCCGCTGTCTACCCAGACGCATCGTCACTCTCCTCGGTCGTTGAGCAGACCGGCCACCATAGATGCGGCGGGGATGGCAAACGCCGCTATTACCCAGGGATGGGGGAGTAGGACGGACAGCGGCATAATCGGCACGGCAATCCAGATGCTCATACACCAGGGACAGTGCACCAGGTATGAGGGCAAGGATTCCGTGCCATAGCGCCTAACGATCCATTGGCGCCAGCGCACAGTGAGACGGTCCTCCACCAGCAGCCGCGTAATCCTGGCTACTGCCAAAGCGGCCACCACGAGAGAAACGATCACGTCATTACTCTAAAGGCGACCTGATGGCAATAGCTAGTGGCCACGAAGTCAGTGCCCGAGCAAATTGCCTAAGGCATAGATGTCCTGATTGATCTGGAAGTCGTACTTGCTGGGGTCGGAGACGCCCAGCCGGCGCCGTTCACCCTCCATCAGCTTCAGGCAACCGTGGACCATGGCGTCCATCCGGTCCGGGGACTCCCGAGTGGACTCAGGGTCGAAGCGGACCATCTCGGTCTCAAGTTCCGGGTGCATTCCCACCATGTGCAGCCGACCCTGTTCACTGCGCATGGCTACCGGCTCGGCCCGGGTCCGCTTGCCGTGCTTGGCGTGCACCTTCTTCATCGGCGGGGAGGTGTGCTTGGGGAACAGACCCAGTTCGATGCATTCCTGGTAGGCGTCACGGAGCACCTCTTCAAGGAACCGCTTGCCCAGGTTCTCCTCGTACACGACCAGATCAGCAGCGAACTCGGCACACGTACGCCAGATTGCCAGACAGGCAGCTCGGCCAGAATCTGGGACCGACCGGTCCGCCAAGATGTAGATGTGGTTGTTCGCCGTCCGGGCCACCACCACGATGCCGAAGTTAGCGTCTTCCCCGGTCAGGTTCGGGTCGCAGCCCACCACGGTAGAGACAATGTCGTCCGGAATCTCGCTGACCCGGTGCTTGGCAAGGTCACTGCGCTTAAACAAGCCGCCGCTGCCCAGGTCCAGTAGCTTGCCGTACAGCTCCTGCTCACCCAGCGCGGTCCCGGCGTAGCGCAACTTCAGCTCGGCCAGGGCGTAGGCCGACAGGTTAGTTGCATTGTCAAATGTTGACCCGGTAATGACATGGATGGTGCCGTCGTCGCGGGCCAGCCACTCCTCCAGCAACTGGATCGGCTTGGGGGTGGTGGTGACGAAGGCCCGAGGGTGGTCATTGATCAGGTCAGCCCGCAGGGCCGGCAGGAGGCCCTCATACCAAGTTTCGTATGGCTTGATCCACTTTGCTAGCTCATCGCACAGAATGCCGGCTGCGTTGTATCCCCGGCCGGTGTCCGGGTCGTCGGCGCCCTCTAGGTAGATCTTGGCCCCGTCCGGGAACAGCACCATGGGTCGGGGACTCTGCTTGTATCGATGATCAACTCTACGGCGGTTGAGTACGTTGAGGATCCCGCTGGGGCCCTCCGCGTTGATGGTCCTGGCGTCGGCCAACGTGTCCGCCACCACCAGCCACTCGGTGGGCACCCCATGCCGGTCGAACGGATGCTGGAGTACCCGCTCCACGATCCACTCTGAGCCGGCCCGACTCTTGCCGAAGCCGCGACCGGCCAAGGCCAGGCACACCAGCCAGTTGCCTTCCGGTGGCACCTGCTCTGGTCGGGCCGTCCACCACCACTCGTCGTTGAGGATCTCGGCCAGGATCTCTTCGGGCAGCCCGTTGACCCATTCGTCTCTTTCCTCCTGCGGTAGGAGGGAGACTCGTTCTGCCAGGGAGAGACCCATATGATCACATTAGCGGCGTTCGCTGTCGGCGAACAGAAATCGGCCTTGACAACCCACCCCTAGGTACGGGTAGAGTCTGCTTCGTTCGACAGCATCGGACAAGCAGCCAGATCCGCTAGACCGGGGATACTTCTGATTGATACTCAGGCACACACTCCTCGATCAATTTTGTTGCCTGGCTGCCCCTAACTTGACATGTGAATACGTAGTTGCCAGATCCGCAGGCTGGGGTTACTTCCCTCTTAAGGAAAAGGTTATTGGTTCAAGTCCAATCGGCTGGGTAAAACCGGCTGTAGCTCAACGGCAGAGCATTAAACCTCAGTCGCCTTGTTGCCTGGCAACACTTAAGCTTGGTCCCTGTCGTCCAACGTGAAGACACTCCGCCTAAAGCCGAGAGACGCTGGTTAAACTCCAGCCGGGGACCGCCCACTTCGACACCAGATCCGATAGATCCGGGATACTTCGGGCACAATTTGAGGGAAACCTCGTCTGAACCCCTAAACGCCGGCCCCAGAAACCGGAAGGTTGGGGACTTGCCTGGATTGCCTTGTTGTCTGGTGTCACATACCCGGTCGGTGCTTCTGTGCATCGAGTTGCGTTCGGGGCGTCGGTTCGCGACTCAAGGGGCGAACCCTTGACCGGGTTCCAACTTCGGTACCAGATCCGAAGACACGGGTTACTTCCAAGGGGGAAGTGGAGGTATCGAATCCTCCACCCCCTGCCACGTAGGGGGGTTGTGTAAGTAGCACGCCTTCATGTCACCTGCGTCGTCCCGTTGACTGGTGCCACTAAGATTCAACCTAGACTCCCTCCGGGGGGAGATGGGGTGCCAGGTCTCCCGTGGCTGAGAAATGACCTGGATCTAAAGGGGCCGGATCCCTGCTGACACAGCGATCCGGCCCCTTTCCTATGTTTCGAGAGAGGAGAGTCATGGCGAAGTTGAACAAGAAGGGTGTGAAGACCGCCAAGCCATCGGCTATCGGCTTCATCCGTACTGCCACGGCCCCGGACACGAAGACGTTCGAGGGTGCTGCGGCCTGGTCCCGCGACGCCAAGTCTGATCTGTTCCTCCTCGCCGTCACCAACTTCTACGGGGAGGACACGTTCTATGAGAAGGCCGGCGACCGGAACCAGCGGTACATCGAACTCATTCATCGTGTCGCCCGTGAGGACCCGGCTTGGCTCGGTGCGTTCCTGCCCTGGCTGCGGCGCACGGCAAACATTCGTACGGCAGCTGTGGTGGGAGCTGTCGAAGGCGCCCGAGTCCTGGCACTACCGGACCAGCCGGGCGGGCAGGTGGGACCGGCCCGCCGGCTTGTCCGTGAGACTTTGCTCCGTGCAGACGAGCCAGCCGAGGCTATGACCTACTGGCTGTCCACGTACGGGAAGAAGATCCCCAACCCGATCCGTCGGGGTATCCGTGATGCGGCTCAGCGGCTGTACACGGAGCGGAACTACATCAAGTGGGATTCGGACCAGAAGTCGATCCGGATGGCCGATGTGGTGGAGTTGGTTCACCCGGTCCCGGTGGATCAGTCGAAGTTTGACCACCGTAACCGGACTCAGTCGGCGCTGTTCAAGTACATGATCGACAGCCGGCACCGTCCTACCGAGGTGCCGGACGAGCTAAACATGATCCGCTACCGGCAGGTACTACTTGGAGACCTTCGGAATCCGGCAGAGCGCCGGAAGTTCCTGGAAGACCCCAAGGTGGGCGAGGTCCTGGCTCAGGCTGGGATGACGTGGGAGGCGCTGTCCTCGTCGGGTCCCATGAACAAGGAGGCTTGGGAGTCGATCATCCCGAGCATGGGGTACATGGCTCTGCTGCGGAACCTGCGCAACTTCTCCGAGGCTGGGATTTCGAAGGAGCTGGTTGCATACGTTGTCAGCCGGCTCAGCGATCCGGAACAGGTTGCCCGGTCCCGTCAGCTGCCGTACCGGTTCCTGACGGCGTACCTGGAGGCGACCAACACCAACTGGGCCCACGCCCTGGAGACGGCGCTGGACCTGTCGACGCAGAACATCCCGGCGTTGCCCGGGTCCACACTGGTCCTGGTGGACACGTCGAGTTCCATGACCCACAAGGTCAGTGCCAAGTCCAAGGTCACCCACGTGATGGCCGGTGCCCTGTTCGCCATCACGCTGGCCACCAAGGGTGAGCGCGTCGACCTGCGGGGGTACGCCGATGGCGTGTTCCGGCACCCAGTGGGCAAGGGGGTCAGCGTCCTACGGGAGGCGGACAAGTTCATGCGTCGCATCGGCGAGGTCGGCCACGGTACGCAGACGGCCATGTCCCTGCGCGCTACCTGGAACGGGCATCACCGGGTGGTCATCGTGACCGATGGCCAGACGTTCGGGCCCGGCCGTGGTTGGGGTGGCGGTGACGTGGGGACACAGATCCCATCCAACGTCCCGATCTACGCCTTCAACACCACCGGGTACGCGCCGGCCATGATGGAGACCACGAAGACCCGGCACGAGATGGGTGGTCTTACTGACCACACGTTCGCCATCATTCCGTTGGTGGAGGCTGGCCAGCAGGCCAAGTGGCCGTGGGAGGAGCAGTGAGCCTTCAGTACACTCGTGACCGACTCATCGGTCACGACTACCCTGGCGTCCTGTCCAACGGCTGGCTGCAGTATGAGCTGGACGAACTGGAGCTGGGCGCCAGGGCAGCCATTGGTCTCGACGATCCTGAACAGTGGTGGTGGGAGCTGTATGGCCCCAGAAGCGAGGCTGACCTAACCTGACTTGGGGCCATGCTGCCAGGGGAGAGCCCTGGAGGCGGTTGTCTCTCCGCCACGAAACAGCCCCATGGAACAACCCCCCGTCTGTAGTGCGGGGGGTTGTTCCGTTTCTGGGTCCCGATCGCTAGGATCTAGGTCTCTAGGGAGGGATCCCGACTTGTCTGACTGGGAAGAACTCGGCCGTAAGGTCGTGGCTGACGGTGACCTCACCCGGCTGCGCAAGACGCTGGGGCTCAACCGCAGCTCCATGTCCGAACTGCTGCAGACCTCCGTGGTCACGTACACCCAGTGGGAGTACGGCGGCGTGCGCCTGTGGCCGACCACCGCCGAGCGGATCGGCCGGTTCTACCACCTGGCGCACAACCACCTGGACCTGCTCAACGAGGCCGGTATCCCGATGAGTGAACTGATCCCCCTGCATCACGCGACCAGGACGCTGGGGGTCTCGCAAGGACTTCTGCTCAAGCGCTACCGAGAGGGGGTTGTCGACGCAGAAGACCTTGGGATCCTGGGACTGTGGCTCTATAAAGAGGATCTTGAGAGGATTCGTGACGTACTATGATCAACATCCCATGGCTACCCGTAGAGGGAGAGACCTGCCATAAGCGCAAGGGCAAGAGGTGGTCCCACACGTACTGCGAACTGCCGCCGAACCATCAGCACGAATATGTCGGGGGGCTCATCTACCCTTGGCACCTCGGTCGGGACACGGCGAAACGGTGGCATTCGTGGCGTTGAGGTGTGTGGCATGCGGGGGCGACATGGATCCCGTGCTCGCCCCCGCCGTCACGCATCCGGCGTGCGTACCCGCGTTCGCTGAACTTCAGGACGAAGATCCCTTCTCTCAACTTCTGAAAACGAAGCTGATCGAGATGATCCTGTGGGCGGACAAACAGAACCCCCGCTCCAAGCAGGTCAAGATCGGTCCATCCGAAATCGGGGACCAGTGTGACCGACGGATCGGCTACCGGATTGCCCAGGTCCCACACTGCAACACAGACTTCGACCCGTGGCCAGCCATCGTGGGCACGGCAGTGCATTCCTGGCTGGATAAGGCGGTCCAGGACTGGATGGTGGACCAGGCCGACCCAGCCTGGTCCACAGAGACCACACTGTCCATGAGTGAGTTCGTGGAGGGCCACTCGGATCTGTACAGCCACACCTTCCAGGCGGTGATCGACTGGAAGGGCGCCGGCCCCGATGTCATGCGCAAGGTCCGCAAAGACGGGCCACCGATCGGCTACATGATCCAGACTCACATCTACGGTTACGGCTTCGAGCAGAAGGGCTGGCCGGTCAAGAAGGTGGCCCTGGCCTTCCTTCCCCGCGCCGGCTGGCTCAAGGACATGTACGTCTGGTCGGTGGATTATGACCGATCCGTGGCTCAGGCGGCATTGACCAGGCTATATGGAATCGCGCGCAGACTCGTATCCATGGACGTATTGAAGCAGAGCCATAAATGGGCTGAGGTTGAGGCGACTCCCTCCAATGCGTGCGGCTTCTGTCCCTGGTATGACCCCGGGCGAAATGGTGAAGCCGATGTGACAGGATGCCCAGGACGATGATTTCCGGGGAGGTGAAAATGAACCAGGAACAGACCCAGTGGTATGCCGACATGGCGAAGGCCCTCAAGGCGCGTGACCACGCCGTACGGATGATCAGCCGCTGGCAGCAGCAGCTCGCCGACTCCGAGCACGAGGTGCAGAAGCTGTCGTCCATGCAGAACGCCGCGACTGAGGTGCCATACGACACGGCAGCGAACCCCGAGGCAGCAACTTTCACCGTCGATTAGTCGGAGCAATCGTGTCCTACGCTAACTTCGCCGCTCTTCTTGCGGCGGGCGAGCTGCCCGGCCGGGACTTCCGGATCCGGATGAACTACCTCGCTACCCCGCTCGCGGTTGTTGCTATCCATGGTGGTGGCATCGAAACGGTCACCAGTGATGTGGCGGAACAGATCGCCGCGATGACCTGGAGCAGCTACCGGTTCGAGGGCATCAAGCGGAGCGGGAACTCGGTACTGCACATCGAGTCCGAGGACTTCGACGAACCCCTGTTGCTGTGGCTGCTCAAGCAGACGCAGCGGGTGGTCACGATCCATGGCACTGCCGGCACGACGGAGGAGACCTTCGTCGGTGGACTGGACACCTTGGTCCGCGACCGGGTCATTGCCTCCCTCAACACGGAGGGCTTCTTTGCCTCCATCGCCACCGGGGACATCGCCGGCACCGACCCGGCCAACGTCACCAACCGTGGTACGACGGGAGCTGGGGTCCAGCTGGAACTGACCACGGAACTACGCAACAAGTTCGTCTCCACCAACACGGCAGCTGGGCGCAGGGTCACCCGCACGCCGCTGTTCTACGCCTACACGAACGCGGTAGCGCGCGCCATCGACGTACAGAACATTGATCAGGGCTAAGAGCAGGAGCAGAACATGGCTTTTGAGGAGCCGGAAGAGACCGGTGGCATCAGACTCAACCCGCGTGACATCGTCAACCACCTTCTCCTGGTCTGGGTGATTGACTACATCGCACACAGCCCGACCCAGTTCTCCCGGCCGGACAAGCCCAGCGACGTCATCGTGGTGGACGCGGTGGACCTGGACCAGGTCGACGAGAACGGTAGCGTCGGGCTGGTCGCCCGCAAGTGCTGGTGGCGACAGGCCCAACTGATCCAGGCCCTACGGGGCAAGATCGGTGGAGCCGATCCTCTTCTGGTCCGGATGGGGAAGGGCGGCGCCACCATGGGCCGCAACGCTCCCTTTGTTCTGGTCTCCATGACCGCTGACCCGCAGTGCGTGGGCCGGGCCGGGCAGTGGATGAAGATGAACCCGGACTTCGTCCCCAGCACCCCGGGCGTAGCGCCGCCGGTACCGTCGGGGGACTGGGGCCAGCAGGCGTCACCGCAGGGCAGTGCCTGGGATCAGCCGGAGCGACCGGACCTGCCACCGCCCCGGCCGATCACCCCGGCGGAGGAAACGGTGCTGGAACGAATGGCTCGTTCCTCGGTACCTGGTACCGGTACCAGGTATCAGGGGAGCCAGGGACCTATCCCGTTCTAATTCCGCCCATGAAAAAGTCCCATGGATTCATTGATCCATGGGACTTCTTCTATGTGTACACATGGGCTCTGGCGTAGCGATCAGTTCGGTGTGATGATGAGTCCCTTGGCTTCGGGCGACTTGCCCCGTAAACGGAGAAGTCCCCCTCTGTTATCAGCACCGGGGGACCCCTCCTGAGAGGAACGCAAGATGAGAGTAGCGGACGTAGCCAGGATCTGGCAAGCAGCTGGCGTGTCCACTATTCCGATTCTTGATAACCAGACCAAACGGCCCAGTATCCGCTGGTCGCCCTACCAGGCCATTGTCCCCAGCCTGGAACAGGTGGACGAATGGTGGGGCAATGGTAAGCCGTACGGATTGGCCCTGATCTGCGGCGCCGTCTCGGGCAACCTGGAGATGACCGAGATCGAGGGCCGGGCCATGGTCTCGGACAAACTCCAGGACCTGATCAACCGCATGGATGAGCTGGGGGTCGGGCACATCTGGGACCTGCTGTATGGTCCCGAAGGATTCACTGAGACCAGCCCCAGCGGCGGCCTACACTTCCTGTACCGCATCAGTGACCATGAGGTCCCCGGCAATACCAAGATCGCCGGGCGTCCGGCGACGGCGGAGGAGCTATGCGACAGGCCAGACGACAAGATCAAGGTCCTAGCCGAAACACGTGGCCACGGCGGCTACGTGATCACCGCGCCGACGCCAGGTATCTGTCATCCATCCGGCGAACCCTGGATCTTGCGCGAGGGAGCATACGGGATCCTGCCGACGATCACCTGGGAGGAGCGGAACCGATTCCACGTAGCACTGAGGCAGGCGCTGGACGAATCACCACCTGTTCCTGTGGTCCAACCATCCGTGTCGTCCGGCGCATTGATGGCAGCATCGTCTACGCCTACTGCACCGTATGTGGGCTCACACTCACCGGGCGACGAATTCGAGGCGAAGACTGACTGGACCGACATCCTGGTTGATTGGTATGAACATCCACGCCAGGGCCATGTACGCCAATGGACCAGGCCCGGCAAGGATCCGCGGGATGGCATCTCGGCTACCACCTCTCGGGCCATGGATCGTGACCGGCTGTACGTGTTCTCCACCTCCACCGTGTTCCAGGCCGAGGTGCCGTACACCAAGTTCGGGGCCTATGCGCTGCTGAACCACGGCGGGGATCACAGCGCCGCCGCCAGGGAGCTGGCGCGCCTCGGGTTCGGTGAGTCCCGGGCGCTGGCCACCCTCGATACGTTTGTCGTCCCAGCGGAGCCAGCCGAAAGCACTGAGGACAACTTTTCCTGTGACGATATGGGCAACGGGATGCGGCTGGCCCAGCAGGCGGCCCCAAACTTCCGCTGGGTGTGGGAGGAGAAGCGCTTCTATCGGTGGACGGGCTCGGTGTGGCAGCACGACTTCGACGGGGGCATCATCCGTGAGATGGTGGGCGTCACCGACCGCCTGGGCCAGCTGGCGAAGGAACAGGACAACGAGGCCCTCGGCAAATGGGCTAAGGCCTCCAGGTCCCACACCAAGGTCACGGCGGCCATCAACTCGGCGAAGGCGTTCGGCCTGACCCATTCGGCCGGCGACTGGAACCCGAACCGGCACCTGCTCAACGTCCGAAACGGTGTGCTGGACCTACATTCGGGTGAACTGCTGCCACATGACCGGTCGTACCTGATGACCCACATGTTCGGTGCCTCATACGATCCGGGCGCGCAGTGTCCCCAGTTTGAGAACTTCATGGCCCGTGCCCTGCCCGATGAGCAGATGCGTCGGTACGTGCAGCGGGCGCTCGGCTACAGCTTGCTAGGAGACGCGGACCAACGGTCCATGTTCCTGGTGGTGGGACCCTCGGGCACGGGCAAGTCCACGCTGATGGACACCATGAGGGAACTGTTCGACGGGTACGGCACCACAGCCCCGGCCGGCACCTTCCGTTCCGTGCGCGGAGAGAAGGGGCCCACCAATGACCTGCACTGTCTACGGGGCCGACGGTTTGTAGCCACGTCAGAGACGGCCGAGGCAGCGGCGTTTGACGAGGACCTGCTCAAGCGGCTGACCGGCCGGGACCGGGTACAGTCCCGAGCCTTGTACCAGGAGCATGTGGAGTGGGTGCCTGAGTTCACGTTGTGGCTGGCCACCAACCACGCACCTCGGTTCAACAGCGACGACGACGCCATCTGGCGCCGGACGAAGATGATCCCGTTCAACACCGTGTTCCTGGGCGAGGGCCACGTCTCCGACATGTCCCGCAAGGTGCTGGTGCCAGAGGCGGACGGGATCCTGAACTGGCTCCTGGCTGGGCTGCGTGAGTACCTGGAGTCTGGCCTGGATGAGCCGGCGGAGGTTCGGGAGCTGGCCGCCGATCTTCGTACCCAGTCTGATTCGGTGGCCAGGTTCATGGATGACCGGATCACCGACGGCTGGCTGATGGTGGAGCCGGAACAGCAGATCCGCTCCTCGGAACTGTTCGCCATGTACATGGAGTGGTCCCGTCAGTCCGGGGAACGCCCACTGGGCAACCGTAGGTTCATGAACCGGATGGCGTCGAACTTCCCTGACCTGGGGCAGATCAAGATCAATGGACATCTGCACTGGCAAGGGGTGGGGAGAAACCAGACCACCTGGATAATCGGAGCGGGTTCGANTTGACGGCAGCCTTCTGACGCGCTACCTTCTGGTTGTACCCACCCCNCCCGGGGAGGGGCCAGAAGGGAGGATACGTGACGAAGGTTCCCATTGCGGACATCTTCACAGATCGGGTTCTGCCAAGCGACGCCAACATCGATGATCTTGCAAAACAGATCCAAGAGTCGGGCAAGGTTGAGCCGATCCTAGTCCGTGAGAATGGGACTCTCATCGATGGGCTGCGGCGCATCAAAGCCGCCGAACAGCTCGGCTGGAAGCAGATCGATGCCGTCGTCTCCGACGACATTCGCCTGGTCTTGGGTCTCATTACCAAGAGCCATGTCGGTGTAAAGACGTCGATCCGAAGGATGTACGAGTTCAATCTCGTTCTCACGGAACTAAACAATCTACGCCTACGTAGATTCAAGGCCTCGGGCCAATGGACAATGGAGCAACGTCCACCGGAAGACCGGGACTTCCTTTACAACCGGGAAGTATATCTGGCCTTTGGGTTGCCGTATCGATCAGCCTGGGGAAGGGCCATTCGGCTCTATCGCCTGGCCCTCCAGGGAAACGAATGGGCCCGAGGACTGCTGAAGGAAGTCGAAGTTGGGGACCGAACCATTGATTCGGCCGCCAATGTGATGGAGGAAAAGGGAGCCCTCGGCGGATATGTTCTGGACCCAGCGGAACAGGAGCAACTCCTCAAATCCGGTTTCCGCAAAATCAGAATCACCATCGAGGGCCTCAAGAAGGTAGGCACACCAGTCCAGTTCCCGCCGGAGCAATTCGAGTCATACCTCGAAGAGATCGATAGGCTCCGACGATCCCTGCTCCTGATTCATCGAGCACTGAGAAAGGAAATGAGAAAGAATGAGCAATAGCAACGCTGAGCACAAATTCTCCGAGGAAAGGATCCCGGTCACCGACCTGTCGGTCGACACGGAGATCCAGCGGTTCAGCCTGAACCTACGCAAGGTTGAGCGCATCAAGCGCAACTTCAACCCGTCCGCCCTCGGTGTGGCCACCGTGTCCCGGCGCAACCGGGTCACCAATGTCCTGCTCGACGGCTGGACCCGCCGGCAGGCGGTCGCGGAGCTGACCGACAACAAGGGGGATCTGCTCTGCCACGTGTTCGAGGGACTGACCCGGGCCGAAGAGGCTCAGATGTTCCTCGACCTCAACGCCGGCAACCAGCCGACTCTGCTGGAGAAGTTCCGGGCCCGGATCGTGGCCGGCGACCCGGTCGCGGCCGGCGTGAACGGCGTCGTACGGGCCTACGGCTTCGACATCGGCCCGCTGCCGGGGAACTCCATGATCCAGTGTGTGGGGGCCCTGGAGCGCATCTACCGCCGTTCGGTGGACGCTGAGGCTGAGCCCAACTACCTGCAGATGGCGTTGCTCCTGGTGACCCGTGCCTGGGGAATCGACCGGTTCGCTACCCAGGCTGTGGTCCTGGAGGGCCTGTCCTCGCTGTGGAGCGTGCACCGTGACCTGGTCGACGTCGACCGGCTGGTGAGCAAACTGAGCACCTTCCCGGGCGGCCCCATGGGGCTGCACACGGACGCCACGCAGATGGCCTCGCTTCGTCGTGGGCACGTCTCCATGGCGATCGCGGAGCTGACGACGGACGAGTACAACAAGGGCCTGATCAAGAAGAAGCTGCCCCTCTGGACGAGGAAGCGCCCGTGATTCCAGCCCCCAAGCTGGGCTGGATGGCCGGTGTCGTTGACCTCAAAGGCCGGTTGATCTACAAGAAGAACCGGCAGCGAGCAACGCCCCAGGTGGTCCTGATGGTGGAGTCGAAGGAGTACTCCATCGTCAGGGCACTGGGGGCGCTGACCGGCACCAAGGCCGAGTTCAAGAAGTCCCAGCCACTCAAAGAGTTCATGCGTCGGGGCTGCTCAGATCACTGCCCCGAAGCTCATGTCCACGTCTCTGATGACCGGGAGATGCCGCAGGTGGCCAGGTGGACGATCACGGGGGCCGGCATGGTGGTGGTACTCACCAACCTGATGCCGTACCTGACGATCGACCGGGGCTATACCGAGGCCATTGAACAGGTCAGAACCAACACCACCCTGGAGGGTCAGGGCAGTGGGATGGTGATGATGTCCCTGCAGCGTCTGCAGTCCCTGGACTGGGAGCTGCCCATGGAGTACGCCCAGGCCCTGCGGGATCACCTGGGAGAGGTACCTGACAACGAATAGCAGAAAGGGCCCCCCGGCATCAGCTGGGGGGCCCTTCTGTGTGTCTGGGTTAGGCAAGCTGCGGCTCCTCGATGAGGTCCTCAGCACGCTGCTTCAGCTCGTTCATCACGACCTTGGCGTAGTTGTACGAGGTGTCGGTCGCCGCCGCAATAGCCTTGGCGTCCAGCTCGGGGGCCTTGGCCAGGATTGCGATGATCCGGTCTCGCTTGCTGGGCTCCTTGTCCTTGCGGACAGGAGCAGGAGTTACCTCCTTGGTCTTGCGGACGTTCCCGCCGGCCTCAATCCAGGCTTCAAGATCGCGGATCTGGAAGCCCAGCTCCAGCAGGTACACCGAGCCGATGATCATGAGTCCGTCGATCGCCAACGGCAACAGGGTTGCCTGCGTCGCGTCACCGAAGTGACTGAATGCGTCGCGCTGGTGGAAGTAGCTGTTCCAGGCAGTGATGCCAGAAATGCCCGCCGAACCAGTGAAAGCGATGAGCTTCATGACCATGGATGCTTCCTTGCGAAAGAACACCCGGCTAGCGATCTCGAACATGAACCCGAAGATGAGCGGAATGAGGGCCGCCAGCGCAACAGCTATGGCGAGGACACCGATCGGCGCTCCCACATAACCCTCAACGGCGTGGAGGACGTTGCCTCCGGCCGAGGTGACGAAGCCGAAGACGACGGCTCCCTGACACAGTTTGCGGAGACCCTTGAGGGCCCCCAGTTTTTTGGTGTGGTTCATAGCTGTCCCCTTTCAGGGTATTTGTGGATTGGGCTGGGATAGCGCGGGCACATGCCACACACGCTCATTCACCAGTCAGACAAACATACACCCAGGGATGGGTGGGTGTCAAGGGTTGGGGACAAGAAAATCCCCGAGCACGGTGCCAGTACACCATGGGTGCTCGGGGATCTCTTCCCAGCCGTACTGCGTCAGGCGTGACCCCGACTAGCTGGGGCGAACTTCTGCGTGACTACTCCAGTGTATCACACCCAGGGGTGGGTGTGACTATGTCAGCAGGTCCGAAGAGATCTCCACCCACTGACCCCCACGACGTACCTCAACCTTGACCTCGCTAGCCGGGATGACCAGGTTGGACTCCTCCACCATCACCTGGCCCAGTGTCCGGCGCAGTCAAACCTGGAACGCTGGACTCTCGGCCATGCGCCGGAACGCCAGCCTCTTGTTCTGCAGCTGGGAGCGCTCGTCGCGGGCCTCACCACGGGCACCCGACGGCCGGTGGATGACGCGCGTACCGGTGTCTCGCTTGTTCTGGTTCTGGCCGCCTTTGCCGCCGGCTCGGAAGTGCTGGACGTCGCAGTCGTGGATGGTCACGGACAGGATCTTGACTCGGTCACTCATCTGACGTCTCCCAGGGTCATTGGGCCCGGCTTCCCCTTGACCCAGTGAGTGCCCCAGTGGGTCTCGGCCTCCTGCATCGCCTGATCCCAGCTGGGGTGGAAGTCGTTGGCCGTGCAAATACGACAGAACCAGGACCAGGGATACGACGACGACAGAGGGTGAAGCAGGTATCGCAGCTTGCGTACGCTCATCGGGGGTCTAGACGTCATGGATCTGCTCCAGTTCCATCCTGCGTGCCCGCCCCCGCAGCATGGCCGCCGCCCACCGGTACTGGCGGATCACCCTGGCCGGGGCAACGTCCTCCGGTAGCCGCTCCAGGCGCTCGAACTCACCAGCGATGCGTTCCCAGTCGTCGGCGATGGCGCGCAGCACCTCCACCACTTCACTCATCCCCGAACACTACCATAAGCCCCACCACTACCAAGGGCGCCATTACGCGGCCGGCATCAGCATCGCGTGGGAACCTGGGTGCCTTCCTGCACCAGTACCTTGATCATTAGCCCCCTCCAGTCCACTACTTTCCCGGATTTCCCATATTAAACTGAAAAAAAAAATGGACACAGTAAAGTACCTGGTCAGGCTCTTGATCCACTCCTTAACTCATGAACCTTTGACATGGTCATATGGGACGTTTTACGCTCCCGCCATGGCAAACAGAAGAGATCCGGGCAGCGTGCGCTGGCAGCAGACCCCATCTGAGCGGATCTACCCGTGGCATGACTGGTTTGACGGCAGCGCCTGGGAGCTGACCTGCGCAGACTTTGACGGCAGCCTGGCCGCATTCCGGGCCCGCTGCTACCGGATGGCCAGGGAGTTTGAGTACCGCCTGCGCACCCGCGCTGAGGGGGATCGGCTGTTCATCCAGGCGCTGGCCTCCGACGGCAGTCCCCTGGGGCCGGTTCCTGACTAACTCACCCGGTTCTGTACCTTTTGTTCCAGTTCCAGCAGCCGTGACCGCACCATCTCCCGCTGATCCTGGCGTGATACGGCGTCAGGCTCGGACATCTGGTGTTGCGGCTTGGTCAGCTGGTACAGGTTCACCAGCCGGTCGGTGACCCTGATGCCGGCCTCGATGAACCGGGGGTCAGGCTTGCGGCCGTCGTCTAGCTCTTCCTGGGTCAGGTTGATGTGCGGCTCGCAGGCCCGCCAGAGCATCTCGAGGCGCTGCACGGCCAGTGCCCGTACCAGTGGTGCCGATTCAGCAACCTGGGTCTCGGTGATCCCAGCCTGTTCGGGCAGATTCATTGCTCCAGCAAACATGCATATTGACATGCACAGCAATACCCTGCCAGGTATCTGGATCATGTACAGGCACCTGGCTCAGGGAATCTGGGCACCAAGAGTCAACGCATCGAAGAAGGGTCATGGAGGCAGGAACACTTCAGGCAACAGGCCGCGCTATGCATAGGCGCCTGGAGCAAATGGGACATTTCCGGCTCTGCCTGCCGGCTTCCTGGCTATTGGATCTTGGCCCCTGGGGGGGAGGATCCTGGGCTCAGGCCCTGAGGCCTGGGGGTGGGTCATGATCACTGATCTTGGGATAGTTGAGTGTTCAAGTATCAGATTACTTGATAATAAAGTTAACAGTTAGCTGGCAGGGTGAGGCCAGGTCATGATCCTGATACAGGGGGGGGATCCCTGGGTGGGCCCTGGTCAATGGTAGCTCGTGGTCCTGGCCGGCGGCCACCGTGGGCCATGAAGATGCCCCCTGGTACGGGCACGGTGAGGTGCGGGTACCAGGGGGCTGGTGGGGGTCAGGAGTCGTCGTCGTTGCGGTCACGGTGGTTGATGGCCAT
>Ga0065707_10081845_pt1 | contig 34156 bp, 38 predicted proteins | sample SwiRhicommuniRL3_FD_59094 | JGI IMG/M metagenome (GOLD analysis project Ga0065707, IMG submission 59094) | Switchgrass rhizosphere bacterial communities from Rose Lake, Michigan, USA - RL3 v2 (version 2) | ecosystem: Host-associated > Plants > Roots > Rhizosphere > Soil | place: East Lansing...
CACCCGAAGGGGCCGAAACGAAGAGGAGGACGTGAGCAAAGCGAACGTTGCGGCACGTCGAAGCGGGCCTAGCGGGAAGCACCGCCCACCCCCGACCTGAGGCCAAGATTAAACAACGCCATCGCGCAGCGATGACCGTAAATGCTCGACTATGATGACCGCAAGCCGACGTTCGTCCCGAACGTCGGCGCTAAGACTGGAGGCCTCCATGGATCTTATCGATGTATTTAGCGACGCGCCAATTCAGAGGACGATCCAGCGATCTTCTTTTCGATGGAGCTTAGTCGGTCGAAATGGCTGATCACGTCTTTGTCGCCGGGTAGTGGCGAGCGGATGTCGAAGCACGTGATGACCGCTGGGGATGTCAGCGGGCTTCTTGATCGGCTCGACGCGATCAAATCAAAGCAGAGGCGCGAACCGGTCGGGCGTTCCCGTTCGTGTCGATCCAGGAGGCGGGGCTCAACGGATTTTGGATCCACCGCGTTCTCGACCGCGAAGGCATTGAGAGCCACGTGGTCGATCCAGCTTCGATCGCGACATCGCGGCGGCGACGCCGGGCAAAGACCGATCGGCTCGATGGTGAGACGCTGCTGCGGATGTTGCTTGCATACAAGCGCGGCGACCCCCGGGGTCTGCTCGATGGTTGTCGTACCGACACCGGACGAGGAAGATCGGCGCCGCAACAGCCGGGAACGCAAGGCTCTCGTCCAAGAACGCGTTTCGCTGGTCATTCGCTTGAAAGGTTTGCTCTTCAGTCAAGGAATCTCCGACTACGAGCCTCTCAAGGCCGATCGTCGGGAGCGGTTTGCAGAGCTCGTCACTGGTGACGGTCGAGCGATCGGCGAACATCTTCGAGCCGCGGCTGACAGGATTCTCGATCGGATCAGCTGATCCTCGCCCAGATGAAGAAGGTCGAAAAGGTCCGTGACAGCCTTGTCGCGCAACGACCAACCGAGGATCGGTCACCGGCATGTCCCGCCCAGCTTATGGCACTGCGCGGTGTCGGTCCCGATTTTGCGGAGGTGCTCTGGTCAGAGGGTCTATATCGTCACTTCGACAATCGTCGGCAATTGGCGTCATACGCCGGGCCGTCGCCTTCGCCGTGGCAAAGCGGCTCCATCAATACCGAGCAGGGCATATCGAAGTCCGGAAATCCCCGACTTCGATTGACAATGGTGCAACTCTCCTGGTTCTGGCTCTTGCATCAGCCGGACTCTGCGCTCTCGCGCTGGTTTCACGCTCGCGTGAAACTCGATGGAGGTCATCGCAAAAAGTTGACCATCATCGCGCTGGCAAGAAAACTGCTCATCGCCCTGTGGAAGTTCGCACGACATGGCGTCATCATTGAGGGTGCCATCCTCAAGCACGTCTAATCGCTTACCCGTTTTCAGTTTCGTCGGCGACGTCGACGGCGGATCCCGGTGAACGAACCGACACCCCCGCTGCCTTGAAATACCGCCCGCGAAGAATGGTCTCGTTCTCCTGCGCCTGCCCGACGGATTCGGGGAGTTGGTGCCGCTGCCATGAGCAGCGACCGTAGGTGAGGTTGGACTGGTGAGCATGCTCGCCTAGCCATCGACGCGGCTCAGACCTGGATTACAAACTAGGGAGAATAACAAGGCCGCGTGTTATCCTTATTGGAGGCATCGTTCCAACGCATCGCCGCGACGGTGCGTATCGGCCGCTTGCGACCCACTTCCGGACATTCGTCAGCAAGCGCGAGGGCGTCTGGTCCCGCCATAAGCTGCCGTTCGACGAAGAAAAAGCTGTCGACCTGCAATGCACTCAGAAATCGTACTGATCAGACGGCGTAGTAGTACGGGGCCATTGGCTCGTCGGGACGTGGCGCTTGGGACGAGGCTGGACGCCTGGGCTCGGCTGCTACCATTGGCACCGCGCGCTTGCGGACTGCGGGCGCAAACTTGTTCGTCGTCTTGTTCATAGGCGCCGGCGCCACCTTCTCAGCAGTAACGGCCTCCGGCAGACCCGGCGAGTTCACACGTTGAGTGCCGTCCAAACGTCGGCCTTCGCGTTTTTTATTACTTGCTCAATTGACCAGCCGCCGCTTCGAAAGGATAAGAAAAGCGCAGCAAGTGAGGTGTCCTTGGATCAGCGAAACGCAATTCGGGACTTTTATGGAGCCGATCCGCTACGCGGCGAGGACGCGCGCCTGTTTCTACTGTCCACAGATAAAGGCGTGTCGCTGGAGGGGCTTGTCTGCGCGGAAGGCGCGAACACCAACAACTGGCAAGTGGAAATGCGGCTCGAAGATATTGCGCGCTCCACCCCGCCGTCACCTGCGATAGCCAACTCTCTAGCCCGCTGCATCTCAGAAGAACGGTGGGCGACCAAGGGCGCGGCCGCCTGTTGCTTCGGCGGGTTCGCTGGCGTTCCCGGCCTCGAAGCGCCACTTGTCGAAATTTTTAAGCGGAGTGGTAACTTTGATGCCGAACGCATGGCAATCGAGGCTCTTGGTCGCCTGGGTGCCGACGGTTGGTGGCATGAAATCGAGCGATACTCTCGGTCAGGCAATTGGCGTACTGGAGAGCTGACGGAACGGGAAAGAATCTACCACTACGCCTTCGACAAACTTGCTCCCTATACGCTTCAGGCGGCGGTGCGCCTCTGCGGACGGACGCGTAAAGATGGCCGAAGATCGGACATGCACGACTATCTCATGTCGTATTTCGATCTGTTCGAGTCAACGCTTACAAACAGATTTCCGGATGCTTCCCATCTCGTTGGTAGTCTCTCTCGCGAGCTGAAGTCCGCCTCAGTGGATCCGCTGGTCAAGTCTTGGGCTCGTCGGACCGGCCAAGAATGGCGTAGTTTGGTGCTCTCGCTTCTACGCGACATGCGTGCGGTCCGATCGGCCCGTTTTCTTTTGGAGGTGGCAACTGATCCGACGCTTGACATCAGCTTGCAGATTTCTGCCTCGATCGCGCTCGGGGAACTTCGCGACGTTCAGGTTGCTGACCGGGTCGCTCAGCATATCCGCTCGGGTAAAAGAGATACGGATGCGCTACATTGGGCGTATAGCGCGCTAAGGATGGTCCCAATCGATTGGTCGGGCTGCGAGCGGTTTGAGGACGAACTGCTAGCCGGAGGTGATAGTGAATCTGCCATGCAACTTCGCTACTCGCTGGCACTGGCTGGCGACATGCGCGTTCGCGACGCCCTGATCGACGGTCTCGATTCACGCGAGTGGTTTACACGCGCGGCAGCTGCGCTCTCGCTGGCCCGGCTACTGGGCAATGCCGCGCGGCCGTACTTAGACGGACGTCATGAGGAAGCGGCACGTGAAGATGAACGCTGTGCCTTGTTTGCGGCGCTGATCCATGCTGGCGACGCGACGCAAGCGTCATCACTGCATGAAGGTCTTACGGCATTTGAAACGCTGACGAGCCTGCGTGGCATCTGGCGCATCGCAATCATCAGTGCTTTCGCGCGGGCGCCGGCCTTTGACCAGCGGGCCCTAGACCTCTGGTGGGCGGCCAGCGGCCTGAGGCTTGCCGGTCGCATGTCCTTTGAAATCGAAGGGCGCAACACTGGCGATCCGGCCCCGATCGTCGTTTTAAACATTCCATCATCGCAAACACCCCAAGAAACGCCATTCACGAAGGATGCGAACATGCTTACGCTTCTCGCAGCATCTCAGGTTGCATCGATCGCCAACAATGCGGTTTCGATCATCGATAAGCTATATACGAACTTCATCAAATCAAAGACGGGTGATGAAAGTGCGGCCGGCACCGTGTCGCCACGATCCAAGATTGAGAATGACCAGTCGCGCGGCGCACTGCTCTCTCTCTCGCATGGACAAATTGTCCAATCGATCGACTATAAGGATTTGGCTGACCGGCTGGACGAACAGGACCTTGCTTTCATCCGTACGAAGGAAAAGGCTTTGAACAACCATTACGCCGTCTGGCTCGGCGTATATCCCGAAGTCTCGCTCATGCTTGATCCGATCGGAAAGCAGCGTGTCAAAATCCAGCTTCAGCAGATCGAGCGGGACATGGGGAATGAGCTGACGGGCATTCTCAATTTCCTTGAAAACAGGATCGGCCTTCAGCTCGATGACCATTACAACCACATACGGGAGATCGCGAAGATGTAAGTTCCTCTCCTCGCCATCCGAAGCGGCGTTCGAACCTTGCCGGACGCTCAGCCAGTCAATTTCTGCTACCTAATCACAAACGGTCCGCTATTCCGGCGGCTGTCGACCAAACCCCGTCGTTCGCTCCAAGTGCTTCTCTAAGACGTGATAAAAGGCCGCTAGTCGAATCCACATTGTCAATGGAATCGCCTTGTGCAATAATAATTACGATCAAAGCGATGAAAACAGAGTCGCCGCGCTACGATCATCCCAAGGAAGATTTGGTGGAGCGCGACATGCCATTGTTATCGTGTAAGAATGCACGCCGAGATTATCTCAACCCTTTTGGATACGGAACTTTTGCTCTGCCGAAAGCAGGCATTGCTCCGCTGACCATGCTTTCCAAAAATGGCAGTCGACTCACGCCTATTGGTCCGCTCACGGCCACCTTTCCGCCGGGACCAACGGTTACTGTACCGACGATCAAACGCAATCGGGCGGCGGCCATCAGCGGCGCGCAATCGCGCTCAGTCGATGCAAGCATAGGGCTCGACATCCTCGGCACAGCAATCGGCGCGCTATCGGGCAGTACGCTGGGGCTCAAACTGGCTTACAAGAAGGCGTCTTCGGTCGAATTCGAATTCGGCGATGTGTTCGACAGCAGCATCGCGACAAATGAACTCGATGCCTACCTAGCGAACACGCCGGTCGATACGCTCGCGGGTCCCGGGCTGCGCGACTTGTTAGACGACGATGAAGTCTATGTGATGATAAGTGTGCTTGACGCAGCACAGGTTAGCGTGAAGGCGACCGCCAGTTCGGGAGCCGACCTTCAGCTGGATGTTCCGGTCGTCCAGCAGTTAGTAGGAGGAAACGTCAAGGTCGGTGGGACGGGGCAGTCGAGTTCGTTGCTGACATACAGATCGACCGACACGCCACTAGCGATTGGCGCCCAGGTCGTGCGGATCATGTTCGACGGAACCGTCTACAAGTCCTTCAAGCAGGTGAAGCCGACACCGATCGGTCTTGCGCCGGTGGAACAGGAAATCGCCGCACCGGCAGAGCTTATCGAAGTCTGAGACAATAAATGGAGCCGGGGGGGCGTCCTCCCGCTGCCGATACGGGGGGCGATGAGATGAACGATTTGCCGTCAGTACCCGAACAGCAGGCCGTTGCCGCGCCGTCTTGGCGCGACCTCACAACCAAGCCCTATCCGAAACCAGCGATGCGACGCTTGCGTGTTTACGCGTTTGATCCGAAGGCATCATCGGATCTCGATACCGCGTCGATCAACGATTCCGTGATCCAGCTTCCATGGGAGACGTCATGGGAAAAGCCGATCACGCCCGGCCCCTGCGGCGAATACCTCGAGGTAATTGACTATGATCCGGCAAGTGGGTTCCTGTACGAGCCGGTAGACCTGAACGCCCCGGACCTACTGGCGCAGAACGGGCTCCCGCCGTCCGAAGGGCGGCCGCAGTTTCACCAGCAGATGGTCTATGCCGTGGCGATGAAGACCATCCTCATGTTCGAGCGGGCGCTCGGGCGGCAGATTTTCTTCGCGCGCGAGACGACCGCTCCGCGCTTCGACAAGAACGACAAGCGGAACCAGAAAACCTATAAACAGTTGCAGACGCTACGTATCTATCCGCATGCGTTGCGCCATAACAATGCGTACTACAGTCCCAGCAAAACGGCGATCCTGTTCGGCTATTTTCCGCCCGAGAACGATCATCTCACAGGCGATCGTTGGGTATTCACCTGCCTCAGTCAGGACATCATCGCGCACGAGACGACCCACGCTATTCTACACGGCGTGCATCGCCGGTCGATCCAGGTGACTAACCTTGATACGCGGGCCTTTCATGAAGGCTTCGCGGACATCGTTGCGCTGCTTCAGCATTTCACGATGAGCGACGTGCTGCGCCAGCAGATCAAGGTTACGCGCGGTGACATCCGGCGCAGGTCTCTGCTTAACAGCCTCGCTGGGCAGTTCGGGCAAGCACTCGGCCGCAAAACGGGGGCATTGCGGGTGGCATTGGATCTCGTCGAGCTCGACGCGGCCATTGCCGTCGCGGAAACCGATGAGGAGAAACTCGCTCTCGTGCGCCGATACTGGGAAGACCTCGACAACAATCCGCCGGAATTCGGCGATAAGCTGAAGCAGGAAGACTGGGATAAGCTGCTGATGCGTGTCCGCATCAACGGCGAGCGCAAGGAGCCCCATGACCGGGGCGGCTACCTCGTCGCGGCTGTGTTTGATGCCTTCGCAACGATCTACGAGCGGCGGACAGCCGATCTGATGCGGATCGGACTCGCCGCGTCCGCTCGCGCGGATGCATCCGACCTGATGCCGGAAGTGATCGACCGGCTTGCTATGGAGGCGAGCAAGACCGCCGACCACGTGCTGCGTATGTGCGTACGTGCGCTTGATTACGTGCCTCCTATCGACATGACGTTCGGTGAGTACCTGCGCGCCGTCATCACCGCGGACCACGATCTCGTCCCCGATGACCCGCTCGGCTATCGCATCGCCGTCGCGCAGGCCTTTAGGCGCCGGGGCATCATTCCTGGCGACAGTATGTCGATGGCGCCGGACAGCTTGCTGTGGGAAGCCCCGACCTCCGCCGAACTGCCACCGGGCAAGATGGACCAGTTCTCGACCTTGTTGCCCGACCTCGAATACGCGCTCAATTATGGCAAGATGGTCGGCGCCGAAGGGGCGAACTTCCGAGAGGAGAACGCCAAAGTCGTCACTCAGAACCAGATTATCGCCCATAACTGGCTCATCGCTCCGCCACACGATAACGATGCAATGTGGGGCAAGCTACTGGGGATTGAGATGCTTCCAGCCGACGATCCGAGCCGGCCAGAGGACGAGCCATTGCCGCTATCGGTCAATCTGAGGGACGATCGCAGGCCGTTCGTTCAGGTTTATTCCACCCGGATCGCGCGGCGCGCCGGACCCGACGGGCAGGAGCTGTCGCAACTCGTCATCCAGGTCGTGCAGAAGCGCCGGGCCTATTTCAGCAAAACCAAACAAAGGGAAGTCGACGAGAACGGCGTCGAGGATCCGAAAGCCGAGCCGGACTTCTGGTTCCGGGGTGGCGCAACGCTGCTGATTGACCTGCGCGACGGGCGCATCCGTTATGCGATCCGCAAGAGCATCACCGACGAGGCGAGGTTGGAACGGCAACGCAATTTCGAAAAGGGGCAGCGCTTCGCTCCCATGGGTTTTGTGACAAGTCACGATAGCTGGGATGGCGCGGAAGGTGAGCCCGGCATCTACGGGGAGCCCGTATCCGTCACCCCGCAGGAGCCGTTCGCCATGGCGCACGAAGGCCTATCGTGAGCAGCCCACACGTTACCGTCCGCATGTACAAGGGCCTGCTCGGCGATTGCTTTCTGTTACGGCTCTTTCGCGATGACGGGTCGAACAGGACCCGCAAGGCCGACAGCCACATTTTGATCGACTGCGGCGTCATCCAACGCGCGCCGAGCGAGGCAAAGCTCATGGCTCGCGTCGTCGACGACTTAATGAAGATCGGCACGCTCAACCTCGTGGTCGTGACGCACGAGCACTACGATCACATTTGCGGTTTCGAGGGGTTGCTTAGGAAGGGCATCGAGATCGAGATGCTATGGCTGGCCTGGACTGAAGACCTTGAATGCGGACTGGCGAAGAAACTTCGCAAGATGCAGGACGAGGTCCGGATGGCAGTGGGAGCTGGAATGCAGCAGATGGCTGTCAGTTCGAAGAGGCGTCCGACCGGCAGGGATAAGGTCCGCGAATGGACGCTCGACGGCGACGCTATGGGACTCGACACCTTCATTGGGCCGTTCGACGCCAACGGGTCGGACAGGATGACAAGCAGGGACATCCTTGAAGGGCTGAAAAACGCGGCGAAGGAAACTGAATATCGCAGGCCCGGCGAGGTTATTTCCCTGTCGTTTGAACGAAACATCCGGGCGTTCGTCCTCGGCCCGCCGCAGAACATCACCCGTCTCATGAAAGACCGTCCGAGCAGTTCTCCAAAGAACCGCGAAACCTATCTCGATGCGCGCACGAACGAGGCAAATTTGGTCACGCGAAGCTTCCTCGGAGCGTCAGAAACATCCGGGAACTCAGACCAAGAGGGCACGCCTTTCAGTAGGCCTTATTGCAAGATCACCGACGCGATCCTTCTCGCCGACGCTTTGCCCGAGCCGCCGCAAGATTTGCCCTGGGCGCGAAACGTCTGGGAAGTCTGGCAGAAGTATCGCTCCACGCCGGAGGATATACGGATCGACGACGACTGGCACAACCCGATCGGCAATCTGGCGCTCAAGCTCGACAGCGACACGAACAACACCAGCCTCGTTCTTGCCTTTGAACTGGGCGCAGACGGCGACGTGCTGTTATTCGCCGCTGATGCACAAGTCGGTAACTGGCTTTCGTGGCACGACCAGAAATATCCTTCGGGCAAGGATATTCATAACGACATCGGTATTCCCGCGTCCGAAATTCTGCGGCGCACTGTCCTGTACAAGGTCGGCCACCATGGCAGCCACAACGCGACGCTGAGCAAGGAAGGTCTCGAGCAGATCAAAGGAAAGAATCTCGTCGCGATGCTGCCAGTGGTGCAGGAAGTCGCGGACAGGAGAGGCTGGAAGATGCCCTTCGATAAAATGTTCAACCGTCTCAAGGAACTGACAGATGACCGCATCCTTCGCGGCGACGAGCCTCTCAGCGAGGGGCTGATCGCGAAAATCAAGGCCTTCGGTAAGGACGTGCGCGAGCCACCTGACGACGAGGCCGGCCTCGGGCCGCTATGGGTCGAGTACGACGTGTCATGAAGAAGCCCAAGCCACCTGAGCAGATGTCGATGCCGGGAGAAATCATAGCCAAACAGCAATTCATTCTCGGCCAACCCGTGACACTGCGTCTGATCCTTGCCGACGCAGAGGCCCAGCGCGAGACCCTCGAAGGAAATTTCGCCACAATGGCGGCGGACATCAACCGCTTCTCCGACCAGTGGACGGCGGCGCAGGCAGATACCTTCCGCCTGACGAAGCAGCTCACGATTTTCCGGCAGATCACGTACAAGGGCCACACGCTGACGCGGTCTTTCATGGCGCAGGAAGAGCGGGACTTCCACTGGACGATCGACGAGTTCTACGCATGGGAGCCGTCGCTGCGTCGCCCCACAGCCTATTTCCATGATGCCTGGCACGTCCACCAATTCATCAACGACGGCCCGGCGCCCAACAACGACAAAATCCTGATCGACCGCGAGCAGGACGCGATGGTGCAACAACTCGATGTGGCATCGCGCATGGGCTGCGACGAAAGCATGATCGAGTGGCTCACCGGCTACTCCAACGACCGCGAACGGATCCGTGCCCGGCTCGCCGAGGGTTTCGGTATCGACGCGCGGCTCGTGCCGCACTTCATGGTGCTTTGATGACGTTTCAACCCTCCAGTGGAGCGTAAACGGAATGAAGCGCCTAGCCCTTTTCCTCGACGGCACCTGGAATTCTGTAAAAAGCAAGACAAACGTCTGGCTGCTTTCCCAACGGATTGCCAATAGCAACGGTTCCATCAAGCAGGAGTGCTTCTATCAGGCAGGCGTCGGGACCAAATGGTACGACGGGCTGCGCGGCGGCGCGCTGGGCTTTGGCCTGAGCAGGCACGTGTTAGAAGCCTACGAGTGGATTCTCGCAAATTATGAAGACGGCGACCAGATCTTCATCTTTGGTTTCAGCCGCGGTGCCTTTACTGCGCGTAGCGTCGCCGGCTTGATCGCCCGTTGTGGCCTGTTGCGCAAGGGAGCCACGATCGATCCCAAGGCACTCTACCTGCGCTATGAACGCGCTGAGGCGACACGCCCGATCTACACGCTCGACTATCTGAAGTCGATCGGCGGCGCGCTAACCAAGGACGAAGAGATGCTCCTCGCATCCTCACGGCGCGTTCAGATCCGGGCCATAGCGGTGTGGGACACGGTCGGCGCGCTCGGCGTGCCATTCGGCGATCTCCCCGGCCTCAGCCGCAAGAAGTTCCAGTTCCACAACACCCGGCTCAGCACCATCTTCGACTACGCTTTCCACGCGCTGGCCATCGACGAGCATCGCCAAGCCTTCGAGCCGACGCTGTGGTCGCGTTTCGCCCCCGACCCGCCCGATCCGGCGCCGCCGGTCGCACCGCACGAGCCGGTCGTCGAGCAGCGCTGGTTCATCGGCGCCCATGCCGATGTCGGCGGCGGCAATCCCACGACCTTGCCGGAAATTGCGATGGCCTGGCTCGTGGAGAAGGCGCAGCAGGCCGGCCTCGCGATGAAGGAACAACTCGTGGCGGCTCCTGCGGCCTTCAGGGGGCCGATCACCGATTCCTTCGCGGATTTTGCGTTCGGGCTCTACAAACTGGTGAAAGGCGGCAAAAAATTCATCCGCACGATCCAGGCCGCCCGTGTCCTCAAGGAAACCCACGAGGAAACTGGCAAGCCACAAAGAGCGGGCTGGGTCGAGACGGTGAACGAGACCATCGACGCCAGCGTGTTCGACCGCTTCCGCGCAGACCCCAGTTATCGTCCGCCCGCGCTCATGAATTGGGCTGGGCAGCATGGCGTTGATCCCGCATCGGTCCACGGTGCCGTCGAATGCCCCACGGCCGGGCCGGTCGTCACGAGGACGCAAAGTGGCAGGCCGGTTACTGGAGGGCATTGATCGCTTTCAAGATTACGTGAGAATTGAGCGGACTCCACTGCCTCTTCGGCCCTATCGGCTACATCCCGCCTGCCGAGGCCGAAGCGCACTACTATGCGGCCCTCGAAACCCTCGATATGGTCGCCTGACTCAACCAAACTGCCTCCGGAAAACCCGGGACGCTTCAACAAGAGGAAGAGCATCGCGTTGGGGAGACTGGGCACATGCGAAAGAGTGATGATCTGAAGGCGGAGTATGTTCTGATTCAGACGCAGTATGAGGCGTTCGATCAGCGAGCCCTTTCGATGAAGGCGCTCGCCACCCCTTGCTCGGTGCGGGTATTGCCTTCGGCGCTAAGGAGCATAACGATGCGATGCTATTGGCGACCATCCTTGTTGCGGCCGCTCTCTGGCTTCTAGTAGGCTGTTGAAGAAGTCCATTTTCGGGCGATGAAAGCCCAGTCGTCACCATTGTGGTAGCAGATTTCACCTTGGAGGGAGCCATCGGGCTAAAGCTCGGCGGAACCATCTCCGCTGACCTCGTCCATTTCGTCGTTGCCGTTCCAGGAGAAATCGATGCTGGTCGCCTCGGTACTACTCGCCTGCCATATGTGTCCGGTGCAGCAGCCGAAGGCGAACTCGCCGGACCCGTTATCCTCAAACAGGAGGTAAGCCGGCTCGACCATGTCGGGATAGTCGGCCTCGAAATCGGGCATCTCGGTAATGCGCCATTTGCCCTTGAGGCTCATGCCGGCACCGCCAGAAGCTTGGGCAGACGGATCAGATTGTAGGCGGCCAAGGCGAGGGTGAAGACCGCATCGACCTTGGCCTTGCCTCGCTGCTTGACCTTGGCGAGGCCGGCCGAGCCCTTGGCCCATCCGAATATTTCCTCGATGCGCTTGCGAAAGCGCTGGCTGACCGCATAGCCGGGGTGACGGGTGGTGCGTCCGTCCATGGCCGTCGTCCGCGGCTTGCCGGTTTTCGAAAGATGCCCATCGACGGCGATGTGCGGGGTGACGGACCGTTTGCGCAAATCCTCGACGAACTGCCGCACGTCATAGGCCTTGTCGGTGCCGAGCGTGATGCGGCGGCGGCGTTTGCGTCGGTCCAGCATCGCAAGCGCCGCCTCGCGCTCGGCGGTACCGTTCGCTTGGGTGACGCCGCCGTCCACCGCCAAGCCGTTGCGGTTCTCCATCAGAACATGCCCGATATAGCAAAGCCTTGCTGGCTGGCCGTCGCCCTTCTTATAGAACCGTGCTTCGGGGTCGGTCGTGCTGGCATGCGTCTCGTTCGAGCGCTTCTCCTTGTGGAAGTTGCGTTCGGCGTTGCGGCCGGGGCCCTGAGGATCATCGTCGTTCCCGTCCTTGCGGCGGAAGCTCTTGATCGACGCCCACGCCTCGATCAGCGTCCCGTCCACCGAGAAATGGTCGCTCGAGATGAGCCGCTTCACCTTCGGTTGCGCCAGAACGGCGCGCAGGAACTTCGCCGCAATCTCTCCCGAAAGCAGCCGGTCCCGGTTGGTCGTGAAGCTCGAATGATCCCAGACCGCCTCGTCGACACCCAGGCCGACAAACCAGCGAAACAACAGGTCGAACTCGATCCGCTCCATCAGCTGACGCTCCGAGCGGATGCCATAGAACGCCTGCAACAGCATCGCTCGCAGCAGCCGCTCCGGCGGGATCGACGGTCGTCCAACCCGAGGCGGGTAAAGCTGCTCGAAGTCCCCGTCCAATGCCAGCAGCGCCGCGTTGGCAATCGTCCGGATCTGTCGCAGCGGATGACCCGGACGTATCCGCGCCTCCACGTCGACGTAGGAAAACAACGCTCCCGTCCCGTTGTCACAACCGCGCATCCATCACCTCCCGAGTCCGGAAAGTGAATCACGACAAGCCCGGCGATGCCAGCTACTTCTTCAACAGCCTGCTAGAGCTCAAAGTGCCGCCGCAGCCAGGCAAGGCACCTTGGTTTGATCGCGATTGGAACGACCCAATTCGAGCGCGTGATCGCATGCTCTTTGCCGCTGCCAGTTAGACTATGTCGGCGGATTGAATCGCCTTTCATCAGCGGTGTCGAGCGATAGGTGTTGCAGCGGCACATTTGTGCCCGGTCGGCATCACTCTGACGGCTCGTGAGCGTGCGGGTGCTCTTAGGAAGTGCAGTTTGGCCAGTGAGCGTCCGCTATTGAGGCGGGTACCGCCGCACCGGGGAGGAAGGCTAGCTCGCGATGCGAAGCATCAACTCGGAGGCTTGCAATAGGATAGACCGTTCGTGCTCATTAAGGCGATCGGTCATCACCGCAGACAGCCAGCGGCGGCGTTGCGACATTGCCCAGTCGACGGCTCCAAGGCCGCGCCGGGTTACTGCAATGACCCTACGACGACCATCGGCGACATCCGCCTTGCGCTCGATCAGACCATCGCGCTCCATCCGCGCAAGCAGTCGGCTAAGGGATTGTGGCTGGAGTCCTTCACAGTGGGCAAGCGCCGCCGCACTCATCGGGCCGCCTCGGTATAAGGTGATCAGCAAACCGAGCCCACCGCTCGTCAGCTCGGCGGATGGAGCAGATTGCCGCAGGCGACGCGCAAGCCGCATGGTAGCCCGCAGGATGGTCGCTTCATCACCTGTTCGATCGTTGGCACTCGACATTTAATACGCATAGCGTATGTTTTTGTCGTAGTAAACGTGAGGTAGCAATGGCCGATCGGTCGAACAGCACAGTAGCCGCGATTATTCCATGCAACGATGTGGATGCGGCTGAACGATGGTGGAACCGGCTCGGATTCAGCCGCCCCGCCGATCAGGATTTCGGTGACTACCGTATGCTGTCCGATGGTGAAGGCGGCGAGGTTCACCTTCAACCGGCCGTGGAAGGTTGGCTGGTGCCCGGCCAGAACGCGTTCGGCGTTTACGTCTACACGCCCCGCGTGGATGCGCTGGCAGCTTTGGCGGGCAATGCGATCATTGAACCGGCGAAGCGAGCAGAACACAAGGAATGGGGTATGTACGAGTTTACCCTCAACGGCCCGGACGACCTGCTTGTCCGCATCGGGTGGCCCAGCCGGCTCGTGCGACCCGAACTGTAGCTACAAAGGCGTTTGAACGCACCGCTATCCTGAATGACCGGCAGGTTACAGGGCCTCCAGCTTGCTCGCGAACGTCTGCAAGTCAGGCGTGAGCGGCCTTTACGCCGCTGGGCGAGCGCAAATTATCAGAGCCCGAAGCCTGCCCTAAGGAACTCGCAGCCAAGTCGTAGCCCCACGGGATCGACCGTATGGTCAATGCCGTTCGAAATGTGGGTCGTCACCTCAACTTCAAGACGCCTCAACTCGGCCTCCGCCGTATGGAGCGCCGCGACGGGGACAATGGCATCGTGTGAACCGTGGACGAGGAGCACAGGCGGTCTGGACTGTATCTCGTTCTTCAGTTCGGCCCCGCCCGTCAGCATTCCCGAGTACCCGACGATGGCGGCCACGCGCTGCTTCCGGCGCAAGCCCACATAAAGCGCCATCATCGTGCCCTGGCTGAAGCCGACGATCGCCAGATCCGCATCGGTAAGTGCGTACTGATCGAGCTTTCGATCGATAAACGCCTCGATCGCCGGCGCCGCGCTCGCGGCGCCGAGCGCGAGAGCGCGGGGCGAAATGTCAGACAGAGGCCACCACTGGTAGCCGATGCCCGCGATCGAACGCTGCGGCGCATGCGGCGCCACGAACAGCGCGTCGGGGAGCGCCTGCTGCCAGGTCCGAGCCAGGCCGATCATGTCCTGCCCGTTCGAGCCGAAGCCGTGCAACAGGAGGACGATCTGCTTGGGCTTTCCTCCCGATCGCGGCTGCAGGCTGGCGCCATTGATGATTTTCAATTGGGCATCCTCACGTTCCGCAGAAGGTCGCACGCACGCGCTCGTGATCGAGCGGAGGATCTTCGTATCGCGCGAACTCTGGCCGCGCGGTGAATGGCTGCGAAAGGACCGCGCGCAGCTCCTCGAAAGGTGCGAAGTCGCCCTGGGTCGCTGCCTGGATCACCGCCTCGATCCGGTGGTTGCGGGGTATGTAGACCGGATTGGCGGCCTGCATGCCAAGCTTGATCTCGGAAGCGGTCCGTCCCTCCCGGGCGAGGCGCGCGCGCCAGAGGTTGAGTACCGCGTCCGCGTCCGTCGGATCGACGAACAGTTCGCGCACCGGCTCGTCACCGGTCCCGGGCTCGATCGCATCGTAGAGCCGCCGAAAGAACAGCGTGAAGTCGGCGCGGTTGCGCTGCATGGCCTCGAGGATCGCGTTCGTTAGCTCGGGATCGCCCTCGCGCATCGTCGCGATCCCGAGCTTGGCAAGCATGCCCTCGCCGTGGCTTTGCACGAAGCGCGGCTGAAACAGCGCCAGGACCTCCTGCGCGATCTCGATCGCCGCATCGGTGTCTTCGGCCAACAGCGGCAGCAGCGTCTCGGCGAGGCGCGTCAGGTCCCAGAGCCCGATCTGCGGCTGGTTGCCGAAGGCGTAGCGCCCGTGCCGGTCGATCGAGCTGAACACGGTCGCAGGATCGTAGGCATCGAGAAAGGCGCAAGGGCCATAGTCGATCGTCTCGCCCGCGATCGACATGTTGTCGGTGTTTATCACGCCGTGGATGAAGCCGACGAGCATCCAACGCGCGATCAGGTCGGCCTGGGCGATCACCACCTTTTCCAGGAGGGCGCGATATGGCTGGTCAGCCTCGCCGGCGTCGGGATAGTGCCGGGCGATGACGTGGTCGGCGAGCAGCCGGATGCCTTCGAGGTCCTGACGCGCCGCGAGGAACTGGAAGGTCCCGACCCGGATATGGCTCGCCGCGACACGCACGAGCACCGCGCCGGGAAGCTCGTGCTCGCGCCAGACACTGTCGCCGGTCGAACTGGCGGCGAGCGAGCGGGTCGTCGGGACGTGGAGAGCTGCCATGGCTTCGCTCACGAGGTATTCCCGCAGGACCGGCCCCAGAGCCGCTCGTCCATCCCCACCGCGCGAGTAGGGCGTGCGACCGGCACCCTTGAGTTGGATGTCTCGGCGATGGCCATTCAGGTCAACGACCTCGCCGAGCAGGATCGCGCGCCCGTCTCCAAGCTGTGGCACGAAGTTTCCGAACTGGTGTCCTGCATAAGCGGTGGCAATCGGCTCGGAGCCCTCTGCGATCAGTCGCCCGGTCAGGATGTCCAAACCCTCCCGGCTGGCCAACCAGTCAGGATCGAAGCCCAGCTCGCACGCGAGGTTGCGGTTGATTGCAATCAGCCTGGGTGCCGGGGGCCGCATCGGATTTACCCGAGCGTAGAAGCGCTCGGGAAGCCGCAGGTAACTGTTGTCGAAGACGGGGATGGTCACGGAGATCCTTTTCACCTCCCCGCTGGCGGGGGCACTCTTTGCCAAGCGCGTCATCCCAAGCGCAGCTCGTCCGACTTAGGACGTGCGACTTCTGATTTCCAGCTTAACACACCTCGGACCAATCTCTCTTTCACAAAAAGGGACCCCTCGGTCAGGTGAACGAACGACTGGTTTCATGCCTCGCGATTGACCGGGCGAATGGCCGCAATCAAGGCGGTTGCCGGCAACCGAACAAGGCCATCGAAACGCAGTTCGTCACCCGTTTCTCTCACCGGCGCGGATCACGCTCGCCTTTGTGGCGATAATAGACGTTCTCGCCCTCGCGGATAAACTGCGCCGCCGCCACAAACAGGCGTCTCGCTTCCGCATGGCCTAGTGGGAGCTTCGCACGTCCTTCATGCATAAGGTCATTGCGGACCTTCACCAGCTCGCGGATTTCGACCGTTCGGGCGTCACGGTCGCTAATTCCGGTAAGCTTGTCCCAGTCGCTCAGAACGACTGCCATGCCGGGCTTCCGCTTGCTTGGATGTGTGTTGGGTGCACCATCGGCCCTGACCGGCAAAAGTGCATTAATCTGCTTGGCCAGAGTCTCGCACGCGATGGCGCAGGAGAGGATGCAGCCGCTCACGTCCCAACGCTGAAGATAGCGGTAGGCACCGTCGAGGAGACGAGACCAGACGGGAGCATCGTGACCGGCGGCTAGCACCGAACCGATCGTAGCCCACGTCGTCTTGTTGAGCTCTGTCCGCCGCTGGAAAGCAATGATCGACACCGGCGTCCAAAAACGCTCCTGTGCTGGAGGAACAACGAGCCCCTTGAACCGAAATGACATTTCGGCCTCACGACCTGACAATCCGCCCGGTGTATCGATTGCGCGCGAGCCAGTAATCCAGCCCACCACATCATTCCAATGGGCCACGGTGCCGGCGAGGCGTTGCTCATAGTCTATCGTCAGTTCATCGAGCTGCGCGCTCAAAGCTGACCCGGCAATCTCCGGATGCTTGGGCGGCAGCTCGAGCAGAGCCTGGGGAACCAGTAATTGGTCCGGGATCATGACAGTCGCGTCGAGATAGCTAATCACATAGCTGTTAGTCTCAGGTGTGGAGTTTTCCGCTAGGCCACTGCTAAACTCAGCGAAATGGCGCTGCTTGTCGATCGGTCGCAGATCCTCGCCTAGCGTGACAGCTGGTATCGCTATCTCGACCCTGTGCCCATCAAACTCGAACCGGTGGCGCTCGCCGAAAAGATTCCCTGTCACTTCGAGACCTTGGACAATTGCTTGTCCCCAGAAGCCAGCGTCAATCTGGCGCATGCTGCTTGTGGCCATTCCTGTCCCCGTCGACATAATCATGATTTGGCTTCCGGTAGAGATAGCAGGTGCTGGGAAGGCGCGCGCAGTTCTGAATATGCGGCAGCTATTGAGCATCTGCGCCATATGCGCGAACGACCGAAACCAAGGCGAAAGCAGTTACCTCCTTCTACGGGATTGCTTCGAGAACTCACGGGCCAGGTCGATGAAGGCCTTGAACGCGGCCGAGGGATGCCGCCTTCCGGGATAATAGAGCGAAAGGGGTGCGAGCAGCGGTGTCCAGTCCTCCAGGACCGCTTCCAGCCGCCCGGCGTCGAGATCGTTTCTTACATCGGACTCCATCACGTAGCCAATGCCCACCGCCTCCAGCGCCGCAATCCGCGACAGACTTGCTTCATCGAGGGTGATCGGGCCGGTGACGTCGATCTGCACTGACTGGCCATCCTTTTCGAACTGCCAGCGGTAAGGAGCGCCGTTAGGAAGCCGTATTCGCAGACAGGCGTGACGCAAGAGGTCCGGCGGGACCAGCGGCTTGCCATGCTTTTGGAAATAGGTCGGCGAGCCGACCACCACATTACGCCGGCCTGGTCCCAGTGGCACGGCAATCATGTCGCTGGGCACCAGATCCCGCGTCCGAACGCCGAAGTCGAACCCTTCGGCCACGACATCGACAAGCCGCCCTTCGGTGACCAGGTCGATGTGCACCTGCGGATAGAGCCGCAGGAACGTCAAGATCAGCGGCGAGAGGATTTCACGCGCCGCCGTCGCAAAGGCATTGATACGCAGCATTCCCGCCGGAATCTCCTGCTGTGATCGCGCAGCGTTCATTGCCTCATGGATGTCCTGCAGCGCCGGCCCGACCTGTCCGACGAAGTTGCGTCCGGCATCGGTCAGCGAAACACTGCGGGTGGTGCGATTGAACAGGCGCACGCCGAGCTGGCGCTCCAGCTTGCCGATCGCATTGCTCAGCGCGGTCGTCGACATCTCGAGCTCGAGCGCCGCGGCACGGAACGAACCTCTTCGCGCGATCGCGATAACCGCGTCTAGTTCGACCAAGCCCTGCCGAGTCATTGTCCCTCTAATCGAAACATCTCGTCCACCTTTGTCCCGATTATCGATGAGGTTGTCCATAGCTAGATTGGATTAGCCGGAAAGAGCAGCCGGCCATTTCATCAAGGAGATCACCGATGGCGATCAAACTGCCCAGCGCAATCGCGGACTATTTCGCAGCCGACGCAGGACTAAGTGCTGAGGCCATTGCCGAGTGCTTCACTCAAGCGGCTATCGTCAAGGATGAGGGCAACACCTACACCGGTCGAGATGCGATCCATCGGTGGAAAGATGAGTCCTCGGCGAAACACACCTACACAGTCGAGCCGATTTCGATTGCTGACGAGGGTGGCCGAACTGTCGTTACTAGCCATCTCGTCGGCGACTTTCCCGGCAGCCCAACGGTCCTGCGCTACTTCTTCGCTCTCGACGGTGAGAAGATCGCAGAGCTGGAGGTGATACCATGACGCCGTTCATCACTCTCGAGGGGAGGCGCGCGCTGATCACTTCGGGCACCCGCGGCGCAGGAGCCGCCACGGTGGCATTGTTCGAGGAACTCGGCGCCCGTGTCCTGACGACCGCGCGGACGAAACCCGACATGCTGGCCGCGTCGCAGTTCGTCGCCGCCGATCTAACGTGCTCTGAAGGTTGCGCGCTCCTGGCCGAAGCCGTGCGCGAGCGCCTAGGCGGCGTGGATATCGTCGTCCATATGCTGGGCGGCTCTTCGTCGCCCGCCGGCGGATTTGCCGCGCTCGATGATGCGCAATGGCGCAAGGAACTCGATCTCAACTTCATGCCGGCGGTGCGCCTCGATCGAGAGTTCGTTCCAGAGATGGCGGCGCGCGGCAACGGCATCGTGATCCACGTGACTTCCATCCAGCGTGCGCTGCCCCTGCCGGAGGCGACCACCGCCTATGCGGCTGCCAAGGCGGCGCTATCGACCTACAGCAAGAGCCTCTCGAAGGAAGTTTCACCCAAAGGCGTGCGCGTTGTGCGCGTCTCACCTGGCTGGATAGAGACCGAGGCGTCCGTGCACCTGGCGGGGCGGCTGGCATTGGAGCACGGTGGGGACGTCGAACAGGGCAAGCGGATGATCATGGATTCTCTCGGCGGCATCCCGATTGGTCGGCCTTCGAAGCCGGAGGAAGTAGCCAGCCTGATCGCTTTCCTAGCGTCCGACCGGGCCGGCACCATCACAGGCACTGAATATGTGATCGATGGCGGTACGGTGCCGACGGCTTGATATGGTGCAAGCCACCACTTGGCGGCCTCCGATCTGCGAGTCCGGCGAGATCTGCGCGGCTTAAATTGACGCTGGCTTGCGACCGTCCGGCTTGGTGGCGGGTGAACCCGCTCTTCGAGGCGGGTCAGCTTTCCTGCCGGGGGGCGCCCGGTTTCAGCCGCGAAGTACACATGCCATACCGATGCAATTTCTGACGGTAGGATGCACGGGGACAAAGTGATGACGAGAGAGCATTCGCGATGTGCCTGGGCCGAAGGCGACGCCTTGATGGCCGCGTACCATGACGAAGAGTGGGGCGTCCCCCAACATGATCCGCGCATGCTGTGGGAAATGCTGATGCTCGAAGGTTTTCAAGCCGGGCTCGCCTGGATCATCGTCCTCAGGAAGCGCGAGGCGTTCCGCAATGCCTTCGCCGGATTCGATCCAGCGAAAGTCGCCAGCTTTGGCGAAGATGACGTGGCACGGTTGATGGCCGATCCCGGGATCATCCGCGCTCAGGCAAAGATCCGGGCGACGATTGCAGGAGCGCAAATCTATTGTGACATGGCCGAGCGCGGCGAGAGCTTCGCCGACTTCTGCTGGTTGTTTACAGATGGCAAGCCGATCAAGGGAAGTGGCCGCGAATGGATCGCCCGTTCGCCGCTGTCGGAGAAAATCTCGAAGGAGATGAAACGGCGCGGCTTTAAGTTCGTCGGGCCGACGATCGTTTACGCCTGGATGCAGGCCGTCGGCATCGTCAACGATCATTCCACCAGCTGCTTCCGACGCCACGCGGTCTGAGCGTCGGCATCAACGACCGCGCAGATCTATCGAGACGTAGGTTTTTCTGTTTTGAAAGGTCTGCTTTCGGGCAGCGCAAAGGCGGCGGCCGACGTCCGTTATGTCGGCGAAGCGAGCCAACTCGAGTGACCTCGTCTGAATGGGCCGCTCACGACCCATTGCGGACATTGAGCATTGGTGTGATGATCAATGATGATGGACATCCTTGCTAGATCGAATGGCCGGATGCAAGTTATCCTAGTCTTTGCTGGTGGCCTGTTGGTCGCAGGCATCGCCCTAGCTTTGGCTATTCATTTTCGCGATGCCGCAAGTCACAAGGTTAGCGTGGGGCTTCCTCTTTCGGTAATGGGAGCGATCGTACTCGGCGCTCTTCTCGCATGGATTGCGCGTCACCTATGGATCGGCCCGTCACCCAATATCCCCGCAACCTCTCGTTGGACGCGGGGGTGGATCGTCTCCCGCCTGGTCCTTCTTATCGCGACCTTTACTTTGTTTGTTGGCTGGCTTCTGGCCCTTGCGTCAGGCCACTCGCTCCAATTGGCCTTCCTCGGCGCATTCCTGAACATGATCGTCGTGACGGGGCTCTCTGGGATCATCGGGGAAGCAGTCTGGAACTCGGCGTTAGTGGTGGGGCGTTTGCGTAGCCCCCACTCTTGATGGCTGCTTCCCACCAATCATCGCCATTCCAATCCAGATCGGATCGAATGGCATATGCCGCCCCTAGCGGACGTTCTGCGGCCCGCCTAAGCTCACCGAATGGAAGCCTACTCTGACCTTGATCCCGTCGCCAAGTGGGTTGAGCGTCTTGGATCGAAGCTTTTTACAGAGTGGGCAGATGCACCTGCCCGGTTCTTCTATACTCCCGGTGATCCACCCTTCGAAATCTTCCAGATCAGCATTGACGTTCCGCGAGATGGCCGCACGATGGTTCACGCCCGAGCGGTCGACACAAACGATGAAACTGACGATCAGATGGATATCTCTTGGGAAGGACTTATCCTAGACCTCGACAGAATGCTCTCGGTAGCCGTCGAAACGATAAACGGCTGGAAGGTGAGACGCCGGATCAAACTTGACCCGCCTTCGCCTTGGTAACGTCCGATTTCCACCCCGTTATCGCCGTACTGCGGTCTGCAGACCACGCTTACACCATAAGAATGAACCCCGGCCTCGTGCCACGCCTGAGAGCGTCGGTTCCCGGAAGACAGCAAGCGCATTAAACGTCTTTTTAGGCCTCGCCGCTACGGTGCGTTAAAGGCGCACAGGTAGGAATGCAGCAATGCCATTGTCTTTCGATCAACTTTTCGGTCGCGTCACGCGTCTTGTTGTGATCGGTGGCATAACAGCCGCGACAATTTGCTCCCCAGCCGTCGCCGGAGAGGCCTGGAGCTGCAACGCGCCCAATGGGCAATATGACTATAAGACCTTCGCAATTTCGGAAAAAACTACGAACATCAACGGCCAAATCGTCTTTCACAATGCGGACTTCAATCCAAAATGGGCGTCGTTAGCTCACATTAGCGTCGCAAAACATGGCGCCGACACCGGCGATTGCCATTGCAGTGGCATCGCGATTTACGCAATTGCGGAGAGCGAGCGAGTGGAGTTTCACTCTATGGCGAATGGCGACCACGTAGGAATAGCGCAAAGTCGGTTCGAAACGCCGGTGACATTCAACATTTCGTTCAGTCCACAGGGTGTCATGACCGTGGCAGTGGGTAAGACCCACCCAGAGATAAGTACAGTATCTCTGCTTCATCCAGAGCACGATGTAATGGAGCTTTCGTGCTCCGGATCATACGTAAGCTTCTTGAACGTGGTAGTTTCGTAAACAAGCTAACTGCAGCCTGCCCACCCCACCCCGGACGTCCATCACCCCCGATGCCGCGACAGGAAGTTCTTCCAATCCGCCCCCTGCGGCCACGGCAGGCTGTGGGTGACGATCTCGGCGCTGGTCAGCTCAATCCGTGCCTGCTTCACCTTGTGCCCGGCTATCTCGCTGCACTTCCGGCACCAGAACCGGAAGCGAGCCGAGCGAAAATCGTCATCCCAGCCCTTGCGCTGGAACAGCCACCAGAGCTGATGCGGGTCGAACACGCCGCGATTGAAACAGCGGGTGACGCAGCAGGCGACCACGATCTGGCGATGCATGGCCGCGGCTTCCCAGATGTGGTTGGGGACCTTCAGCCCGTCCTTGTAGTAGGCCACCGGTCATGGATCAGGCAGACGCGCGGTCGCCGCCTGGATTGAAGCCCGCCGCCATGTCCGCCAACTTCTCGTGACGGTCCACCTCGACATCTGCGCGCCAGTCGGTGAGGGCATGAGGGGAGACGTTGAGCACGCTCGCCAGGGCAAACTCATGCATCTCATTGGCTCGCACCTTGCGCGCCTCGATCGATGTCACCAGTTCGAGCGACAGGCCCGCTCGTTCGGCAAGCACCTCAATCGACAATCCGCGCCATTCACGAACCGTCCTCAAGGGATGGTGCCCGCACCTGTCGCCGGCCCGACGAAGACGCTCGGGCACCTTCTCGCCCCCGACAGGATCAAGGTCCACCACGGCCGGGCCTAGCAGCTTCACCGCTTCCATGCCCTTCGTCATGAATCGGGCGCGCAGTTCGCGCTTGGCCGGATCGTCATAATCGCGGATCAGATCGTCGAAGCTGAAGCCGGCCATTTCTGCGGCCACCTCCGCCATCTTGTGGGCATAGTCGATATGACTGGGAATCTTCACATAGCTGTTCATGGTCGCGCCCTTCCGGCTCAGATGTACATTCGCTTCGACCGCTCGCCACGGACACAGGCGCGCTCCACGGCCTCGGCCGCTTCCACCGCGTAGCGGTACTGGGCCGACCGGCGGCGCTCGGCGGCATAGAAGCCGGATGGCTCATCCTCTTCCATCAGCAGCATGTAGACGGCACGCGCAACATCGCGCAGCCGGGCTTGCATATGCATCCAACCGTTCCTGTGATCGCCGCGAGTCGGCGTGTAGGTGGATTGAAACAAAACAGGAACATAGAGTCAATGCCTCTATTAGCATTCGGCCGTGTGAACGGGTCGACCGCGACCCGGTGGCGCCAAACCATCCATATTGGACAATTTTACCGGCCTGCCTGCTTGACGGCACATTCGTCACGGGCATGCTTCGCGCGCGGCATCATGCTGCGAATCGGAAGGGGGCTTTCGAGTGAAAATATTCTGCCACGGCCTTTGCGCCGCGCTTCTTGCTGCATCCTCGGTGCCATCAATGGCGCAAACGGCCCTTCCGATCGGCGGACCGCAGTTGCCAGTCTTGCGTGCCGGTACGCCGGTATCGATGCGCACCAGCGTCATGCTGACGACCAAAGGCAAGAAGCTTCGGGTCGGCGATCGAGTGCCTCTTGAGGTCGGTGAGGCCGTTAGCCTGAATGGCCAGGTTGTAATCCCTGCCGGAACGCCCGGCATGGGAGAGATCACCACCGTTCGAAACAAGGGCATGTGGGGCAAATCTGGCGGAATTACCGCTCGCGTGCTCTACGCGCGGGTCGGCGATCGGCAAATCCGAATGTCCGGCACGTTCGACGACAAGGGCAAGACCGGCACGGTGGGCGTTGTGGCGGCCGTCGCTTTTATCCCGGTCGCTGGCTTTTTCACGACGGGAACGAGCGCCGAAATACCTGCGGGCGCGGCAGTCTCGGCGTTCCTTGACGAGGACGTGCCAGTGGCGTTCGCCAATGCTACTGGCGAACCGTTGCAAGCCGAGACTCAGCCGGAAACTGGAGCCGTTAGTAGTTCTCACTGAGCAATGATGTTGAGCGGGTGATGCCTGGGTGGGCTAATGGCTGTTTTTAAAACTCTTGTTAGGACCGCCGTCGCCGTGTCCGCCACGATGTTGCCAATAGCAACCGGCGCCCAACAACCCCCGCTTCAAGCGCAGATCCAGTCATCGGCGCCACGGCCCCTCGTTGTTTACCCCAATCAGCAAGCGAGATCAGGAGCATCTGACCCCGACCGAGAACAACCGATCAATCTCGTCTGTCCCGGCACCGTGTCGGTTGATCGGACGAGTAGCACTGGCATTTTCTCGGGCGGCTCTTTTGGCTTAGCCACGGGCACCAAGCGCATCGACTTTGGCGATAGCATTGATGTCCGGGTTCGAACCGACAACACGGGCGAGGCCCGCATCCCGAAAAAGCTGCTTCCCTTGATAAGTGATGGAGGATCGGCCGGGTGGTTTCCACTGATCAACGTCTGGCGATCGTCAAGTGAAATCACGGCCTCCGTCCGAATGAACGCGAACTACAAGCCGAAGATCAGGATCGATCGAATGAGCGGACGCATTACCCTGCAAGGCGCGTTGGGGGATTTTAGCGGAGCCTGCGAGGCGTTCGATTCAACGTCGCAGCGGAAGTTCTAACCTCAGTTGATCCAAAAGCTCCGTTCGGACGTTTTGTTCTGCTGTCGGCCCACGACGCAGGAGAAATGCCATGAGAATCTATAGTGCCGCCGTAGCCGCCGCGCTCATGCTGATGGGATCGGGCGCCTGGGCTCAGAGTGCGACAACCCATGTTGTGAGTTCGACCAAGACGACCACGAACGGCAAGGTCACGAGCGCCAGCGCAACCAGCAAGACCGCTTCCTGTCGCAACGACAAGGGCCAGTTCATCAAATGCTCGTCGGCAACGAAAGTAAGCACGACGGCGACCATAACCAAGGATAGCAACGGCAAGTGCCACTTCGCCGCCGGACCTAAGAAGGGTCAATTCACAAAATGCCCCTGAGGCGGGCAGCTGGCGGCCCCGCTCAGATCATCCGGGGGTCGCCGCTACATCAGGTTGGGGAGGTCACTATCCCCATTCTCGCATCGCATCCACCAATCGCGGCATAGAGCGAGGCAAGGTCCGGAATTACGAATGAGCCAGCCTTGTTTGGACCGTCCTTAATGGTCATCCTGCCGCTGGGTGGAAACCGATCCGACGGAATCAGCACGTACGCGCTTGGGTGGCTCCCCTGCGGCTTCATCAGAGCGGCCAGGACATAATCGAGCTGGTAATCGCCGTTGAGCCGTACCTCCCAGTAGGAGCCTCGACCGGCTCCGGTATATTTGCAGACCGTAGTGGCAATTCGGATGCGGTCATCCACCGTGAATAAGCCAAACGTAGTCGGCCGGCGAACACGGGCACCTGCATGCCGCAAGGCGACGCCTACCTGTGTCGCGAACGCTGATCCGCGCGCGATAAGTAACTGATGCTCCGGCGCCGGGCCGAGATTCCAGCGCTGATAGCCTACCAGCGCGTAAGCCGCGTCAAGGCTTCCAAACCGTTTTTGATAGGTCTGAGTATCCGCCACGGTCTTGCACGCCATTATCAGTCTGGAGCTGAGCCGCTTGTGCCGGGAGAGCAGCTTACGCAGGTCGTCGAGCAGTTGTGCGTCGGTCAGCCGATTGACGTGGCGATTCTTGCGGACCTCCTGAGCCAGCGCGAATGTCTTCCGGTCAACGATGGCAGGGAATGCGCGCTCCTTGCGTATCCATTGGTCTCGCGGATTGAGCGTCGTTTTCGTGGTCAGCTTCGACGAAACTCGATTGTAAACGGCGGTGCCGATGTACTTCTCCGACTTCAAGAGCGTCGAAATGATCTCCCTCGTCCAAGCCTTGCCCGATGAGGGAACTCCCTCCGCGTTGAGCAATTTCGCGATCTGCTTGTCGGACATGCCCTTGTATGCCGACAGCCGGAAAATCCGCCGGACGACGGCTATCTCCGGCTTGCCTCCCGGCACGAAGACGACACGATCGGAGCTCGCGATCTTGTGTTCTCCCCTCTTGAGGATAGCCCTCGGATTCCCCTCCGCGTCGACCAGCAACCGTTGCAGGCCGTAGGTGGGATACCCACCCATCTTATAGCCTTGAGCGGCCAGGCGGCTCTGCGATGCCCACACCTTGGCTGAGAGCTCCCGGCTAAATTCGCCGGCCATCACCCGCTTCATATTTTTCAGGATGGTGGCCGTCAGGCTACCGTCATTGGCGAACATTTCCGCGCAGTAGTGTATCTGCACGCCGGCGTTTCGACAGATGAACTCATAATGTGCGCTCTCGTCAGTATCCTGAAAGCGCCCCCAGCGGCTCACGTCATAGACAAGGATGGCGTCGAAGCCCCCGCTCCCCGACAGAGCATCGGCCAGCAATTGCTGGAGGGCTGAGCGGCCCTTCAGGTGCAGGCCACTCCTGCCCTCGTCGGCATACGTCCGCACGATGTCGAAACCGTGGACAAGAGCGTAACTGGCGATTCGATCCGCCTGATTGGCCGTCGAATAAACCTGCCGTTCCGTTGACATCCGCACATATTGTGCGGCCCGAATCTTCCCTTGCTTTTCGGCCATGACGCTCTCCTGGACAGAGGCCGAGCGTATCTCAGGCAGCCAGCCCGAGCGCATCGATCCGACTTAGGATCATAGCCTTTGCGACGGCGGACAGCGTCTCTATAGACCAACTGCCCACTTTTTTCGCGGACCGCTTCACGGCCCGCCAGATAACCGGGTCGCGGATATTGTCCAGAAAATCGTATCCTTCCCACGTGAGACGGATGCAGACCCACGGCTGCCCTCGGGCTCGGTCTGGGAAATAGGTGTTGAGGAAGCCCTTCTCGACCAGAAGTCGAGTGTGGCAATCAATCGCGTCGTCATCGTAGCCCTCGATTTTAGGTATGCAGAGAACATCGCTTCGTTCGTCCGCTTCGATGGCTAGAAGGATGGCGCGTATCAAATCCGAGTCGCGTCGCATTCCCCCTAATATTCACATAAAACCCTACATTTACAGAGGTTTTGCCGGTGATCGACGATCGGGAGATTTGGGCCTGTGCCAATCAAGTCATGCGCCAGTACGGCGATGCCGCATGGTTCCACGCTGCCCAGCGTGCCGATACCCTGCTTATGACGGGGGACCAAGAAGGGCACCGGACATGGCTGCGCATATTGGCGCGCATCAAGGCGCTCGAAAATCTAGAGGCCCGAGGCGAGGTTCACTGAGCTACTCCACCGCCATCAGCTGGCTCGGATAGGTGCAGGCTAACGAGAGCGCCTCCTCGATGGGCGCAGTAAGCCAGCGCTCTTCGTCCTCATGATGCAGGATCACGGGACAGGCTTTCGGGTGGATCGCGCCGACGACATGGGTTGAGGGATCGCCGTCATAGCCGCAGGTCAGGAAGGCGAACACCGGCCCCTTGTCGGTGCCGCGCCACGCCCCTGCGAAGCTGAATATCTTGCGGCTCGGCACGCTGAACCAGTGTGGGCGCTTCTTGCCGGTCTCCGGGTCGGGCTCAACGGTCCATTCCTGAAAGCTGGTGACCGGCACGAGGCAGCGTTGCAGCGGGTTCTTGAGTGAGGCCCGCCAGAACGGGGATGAGTAGTTCCGGATGTTCGTCACGGGCGTTTTGCTGGGCACGGGGTTGGGATAGCCCCAGCGCATGGCGTCGAGCACGCGCCGGCCGTTCTCATGGCGGACAACATAGCCGGGGCCGCCGGGCGCGGTGTAGTCCTTGGTTATCTCAATGTCGTGCTGCCAAGCCTCATCAGCGCCGGTTGCCTCGGCGATCTCCCAGCGCTCAACGTTTTAGAGGCGGTACAGGTTGCACATGGGATGATAGTGTCGGAGGGAGAGTGAGTCGGCAATGACAGCTCTCGACCACGTCCGGTTGTTCGTCGGCGAGCGCGAGAGCGTCTGCCCGTGCCATAAGCCGCCGTTCGACGAAGATGACGCTGCCGGCCTGCTATGCACGCAAAATCCTTACTGATCGGACGCCGAAGGACGGGGCCATTCACTCTTCGGGACGCGGCGCTTTGAACGAGACTGGACGCCCGGGCTAGGCTACTGCCGTCCCTGTCAGGCTCACGCTCGGAGAACCGGCGATCATTACCCTGAGCCTATTGATCTGCTGGAGCAACTTCGCGTGATCGGGGGAGCCGTCGGCCTGCTCCTCTAGGCGTTGCGCAAGCTCCTCGACCTTAATGATTTTCGCATAAATTTTCCACCTTTTCTCAATTGCTGAGGCGCGCTTGTCAGTTGTTACCGAAGTCATCCGCCGCCCCTCCTGGCTAATCGATCCGTCGAGCGCGTCGATCACCGCTTCCAGCTTGTTCGTGAGGATGCGCCGAGTGCGCCCTGGCTTTGCGAGCACCGGCGGCATCAGGAGCGCGATCGTCTCTTGGACCAAGTAGGCATCGACGCGATGCATGCCCGGCGACCGAAACAGAACTGCGGCGCGCAGTACCTCAATATAGGGGACGATAAGCAACAGATAGCCAACGAAGGCGACGAAAAGAAACGCCAAGCTCGTGAAGACTCCGATGGCGGCCGTGCTGCCATCGGGATCGGGAGGAGGCACTTGGGCGACCAGCCACATGCCAAGGTCGAGGGCCAGCACGAGCGCGTAGAGAGCGATGCAGAAATAGACGCCATAGTAGAAAATTGACCAGAAAAAGCGCTTCGGCCGGAGGTGGCGGTAGGACAGCGGTGAGAGAGGAATCAGGAACTGTGCGCGCATGCTACGGTCCACTTTTACCTGCGGCATAATCGAGAAAACCCGCAGGAGCAGGTAAAGAAAACCGCAGGCCAAGGGAGCAAAGAGCGGCGATAGTAGCGCGATCACCAAGAAAAACTTTGCCACGTCCTCTGCCTTGAGGCCGGTAGCCTCGACGATCTCTGCAGGGACCGTCAGCAGATAGAGGATGGCCAGCGCGCTGGTTGCGCTAGTAAGGAATTTGAGAGGGGTTTTAACCCAAGTATATTTACTCGTGAAATAGGCCGGCAAACGCTCAAAAAAGTGCCGGGGCACAAACGCTATTGCCAGTAGGGTGGGCGCTAGACCGACAATGTTTACATGACTAACGAGCGCGCTTCCGTCCTTAAACCAGTGCGGGGTCGTCTTGCCGAGAAGCCGGCGCCGGAGCCTAGTGAGTTGCTGCAGACCACGCAGCACCAAGAACATGGGATTCTTCTCGTGACGTTTTGGCATGGACACGCACCTCCTCCCCGCAAGATAAAGCGTGATCTTAGCGCCGAGCATAGCATTAGCGCGCCCCAATGGCGATGTCCGGCGTGAAGAGCGCAAGATTGCCGCTCGGCTCGAACCTTAAAATTGCCTGCTAAGAGAGGTGGTTGCGGAGCCGAACGCCGGCTGCGGGTGGGCGGTTATTGCGCCTTCCAATAGACGGTGAGTAAATTTCGTGCCTCTTCCGTCTGCGAGCCGCCTGTCTACTTGCTGCCAGTCCTGCTCGTTCGGAGGTACGCTACCGATGATAGGCTGAAGGTCTGTTCCCGCCGGAATCCGTCGTTCACCGTCCGTATCAAGAACGACCGCTTTGTCCCAACGACCGTCAGACGGCTGCCGACCCAGGTTTGGTCACTCCTCAGCCGGAACTCGACGGCAGCTTCTTGGCCAAGCGGCCGTGACCTCACTAGCCTGAGTACGCTTGCGGCGAGTGGACTTGTAAAATCCTGCAGAGAAGCTAATACTTCACCATATGGTGAAGTTTATCCCATCTGAAATGGACCGTGTGTTTTCAGCGCTGTCGGATGCCACGAGGCGAGGCATCTTGCAGCGACTGAAAACCGAGCCGGGGCTTTCTATCAGCGAGCTGGCGCGACCGCTTTCGGTCAAGCTCCCCAACATGATAAAACATCTGGATGTCCTCTCCGATGCAGGCCTGATCACGCGGACCAAGACCGGTCGCACGGTGGCGGTGCATCTTTCCGCCGGTCCGATGCGGGAAGCTCTATCCTGGCTTACGCAATACGAAAGCCTGTGGACGACAAGCCTAGACCGGCTTGCGGCACTGGTCGAACGGGATTGAGAGGCATGAAGGACCAACTTCCGAGTGTCACGATCGTCCGGCGGATCAGAGCGACGCCTGCCAGGGTGTGGACGGCGATCACCCAAGCTGACCAGATGATGCTGTGGTGGGGGCCTGATGCAGGGCCGACGCTCGATGTCGTTGCGGACGTTCGCCCTGGCGGCAGGTTCAGCGTCGTATTCCGTTTGCTCAATGGCGAGGAGCACAATCCCACCGGCATCTACCAGGAGGTCATGCCCGAGCGGAAGCTGTCGTTCACCTGGGACCCGCCCGGCGCCTCGGAACCAATATCGCTAGTGACCTTCCTGCTCGAGCCGTTCGATGGAGGCACGGTGGTGACCCTGATCCACGGACACCTGCCGAATGAAACCGAGCGCGAAAGTCACGAGCAAGGCTGGCGCGGCTTGCTCGACAAACTTCCCGTTTTCCTTGGAGACTGCGCATGAGCGAACTGATCCTCACGACCTACGATTGGGTTCCCGAAATGCCGCGCGGCCTCGTGCGGGACCTGCGGGTCCGCTGGGCCCTAGAGGAAGCGAACTTGGCCTATCGGGTGGAAAGCACGCCGTTTCGCGATCGCGGCCCCGATCATCTGGCGGCGCAGCCGTTCGGCCAGGTGCCGTGGCTGACCGACGGGAATCTCACGATCTTCGAGAGCGGTGCGATCCTGTTGCACCTCGCCGAGAAGAGCGCGGCGCTCATGCCCACGGACCGCCGCGGCCGCGCCGAGGTGCTGGAGTGGGTCATAGCCGCACTCAATTCCGTCGACCTGCCGAGCCAGCCCTGGGCGCTGTTCCGCTTCATGGGCTATCCCGGGGAAGCGCCCGAGGCCAAGTTCGTGGAAGACTTCCTAAAAGCCCGGCTCGATCGGATGGAAGCGGTTCTGGCTGACAAGGAATGGCTCGCCGCTGGACAATTCACAGTGGCCGACCTGCTGATGGCCGACGTCCTCCGACAAGTACATAAGTTCGGTGGGCTCGCAGGGTATCCGGCATGTCGCACCTACGTGGAGCGTCTCACGTCACGGCCTGCCTTTCGGAAGGCCTATGACGACCAGATGGCCCACTTCGCTGCGGGGGACACCTGAACGGCAGCAGCAAAGACCCATGACCCGTGCTCGCAACCGGCAGCGCCCGACCAGCTTCGGACGTTCCTCGATCGGGGTAGGTGCGTCCGGTTCTGACAGAACCTGCCATTCGTCAACCGGAAAACAGCCGACCAGCAAAGCGTCCGCATGATCGTTGCTATGGAGCTCGGACGTTACACAATGACTGACGTTGGTTTGCGACTGCTCCCATGTCGATCGAAAACTGCTACAATGGTCCGATGGAGAAGGCAGTCCACCCATCTAACGAACGAGAGCGTACCCGTTTCGGTGAGCTTTCCGCCGCCGAGCTAAAATTGATCACTGCTTGCCGTGAAGGCGAGCTGGCGACGATTGCTGAAAGCCGGCCCAACACCGAACAGCCTGAAAACAGGGTTCGGGCCGGCTTGGTCCGCTTCCTAGCCCTTGGCGGCGACGATAATACGTTGGTGCACGAAACTGGCGTGCAGCTGCGCGGTGCTTGTTTAGTCGGCCTCCTTAATCTCGACCACGTCTCGATCACGCGCCCGATCGTCCTGGCCGACTGCCTGATTGAACAAATTGACGCACGGCACGCCCGCCTTCGCACTCTGAATCTACAAGGTTCTAAGCTTATTAAGGGAATAAACGGCGACGGACTTCGTTCCGAGGGACCAATCTTCATGCGTGCGGGCTTTGAAGCGGGCGCATCGGTCCGTCTTATTACGGCCCAGATCGGCGTTGATCTAGATTGCAGCAGCGGGCGCTTTGATGGCGGTAAGGGGACGGCACTTCTACTCGATGGAGCCACGATATTCGGGTCATTCCGGCTAGACGACGCGCGCGCGCTTGGCGAAGTTCGCCTTGTGCGAGCGGAAATCAAAGGTGGACTAGAATGCCATGGCACGCTGCTTGAGAACCCGCAGGGTGATGCTTTGGCATGCCAAAGAGCCAAAATTTCCAGTGTGTGCTTGAGGGAAGGGTTTCACGCGACAGGTGCCGTCGGCTTCGAGGGTGCCCAGGTCTTCCAAGATGTTAACTGCGCCGGCGGCTCGTTTGATCATGGGGCCGAGAGCACGTCCCGCAACTCGGACGCACATGGCGAACTCAGGTCCGGGATCGCACTCAGCTTCAGCGGTGCGCGTATAGATGGTGCGCTGAAGCTCAAGGATGTCGTCCGCATCAATGGTATTCTCGACCTATCTGACCTAAAGGCAGGCCGCCTCACTGATGACGAGGAAGGCTGGTTCGCTTCCCGCGGCGAGCTTCTACTTGACGGTTTCGTTTACGGCCGATTTGCTGATGCACCTGCCGACGCAGCGAGCCGGATCGAATGGCTGGGCGGACAAAACGCAGAGCATCTCGGAAAGCAGTTTCGATCACAACCTTGGGAGCAATTGATCAGCGTCTTGAGGGCGACGGGCCATCGGGAGGACGCTCGAATAGTCGCGATGGAAAAGCAGAAGCGGCTTCGCCGGGCAGGCAAGCTAGTCCGCGGACTGCGACACGCTCACTGGCTATACGGCGCAATGGCTGGCTACGGCTACCGGCCGACGCGATTGTTGTTCATGATCGCCTGCGTGTGGCTCATCTGCGCTGCCGCCTATGGACTTGGATATAATCAGGACCCTGCCTACATCGAGCCGTGGCCGAGGAGCGACAAGGCGAGCGACAAGGCGGTTGCCGTGACGCGCGGCCCCTTGGACCCGCTGATCTACTCCGCCGACGTTCTGCTGCCGGTCGTTGACTTCGGCCACGCGGCCGATTGGAGGATCGTCGTGACCAGCCCTGACGGGTCACCGCTCATTTGGGGCAAGGCGCTGCGCATTCTATTTTGGATGGAAATCGCGTTCGGCTGGCTTGCCAGCGTTCTGCTCGCCAGCGCCGCTGGAACGCTGATCAAAAAGGACTGAGCCGGATTGTTAGTGGGGCCAGATGTCTTGATCCTCCGATGGTATCAGCTTCCAGAGCCCGAGACCCTGCAGAAAACTCTTTGCCGCTTCGCGTTCCTGTCTGGCTCTCGCGTTCAATGCATCCTCTGAAGCATTAAGCTCGACCATCAGGTCAATTTTCATGAAATTGGGGGAACCTGCAGTGAAAATGCTGCGTAACCCCATGTCCACATTTCTGTGGAAGCGCGTCAGCGTCCAATAGCCTCTTGCAATCCGCTGGCGATAGTTCTGACTTGCCGCGCAAAATGTCGCCTTGTTCATTTCCTGGTTGAGCGCGTCGGTGAGCTTTGAGCGCGGCATGGGTAGCCGCTTCTCATCGATTAGAAATCCTTGACCCGCAAGGGTCTGATCAATCTTGCTCAAGATTTTCAGCAGAGAAGAGTCCTTGTTCTTCCGCGCGAAGATGAATTGCAACAGACTCATCGCATTCTCCCCTCGCTTCATGATGATTGCGCTCATCACAACGGTGGACGGCTCAATGTTTGATTTGAGTCGACGGAATTTACAAGTACCATCGCGCGGCGAGTCGGCATGGACCGACTGTAGATGTTCGCTGTCGCGAATGAAGGATTCGTACCCCTATCGGCCGGTCATGGTCTTCCGCTTCAGCAATCTCTCTGCCCGAAGCTATCTACCGGCAAACGGCCAGCCTTGCTCATATGCGAGCGGAGCGTGGGCGATCTGACGACGACCACTTTGGATAGAAGTCGCCCCTCACGCCGTTTGCCGGGAACGACCCCAAAGTCCCAAAGCCGGTCAGAACCCGCAATGGTCGAAGGCAGCCATTTGGGCCTTGACCATACCACTCCC